>Ga0315295_10003569_pt1 | contig 13212 bp, 9 predicted proteins | sample YL17G14_0_MG_FD_204453 | JGI IMG/M metagenome (GOLD analysis project Ga0315295, IMG submission 204453) | Sediment microbial communities from Yellowstone Lake, YNP, Wyoming, USA - YL17G14_0 | ecosystem: Environmental > Aquatic > Freshwater > Lake > Sediment | place: USA: Wyoming | collected... | reverse complement strand
AGTGGTCTAGGGTCAGTTTTATTATTGACAATCTTATGTAACTTTCGGTATAAGAGCACTGCAACTCCTGCTGATACGGGCAGATCAGCTTAGGGCATAGGGGGGCCATGAAACTTCATGCTTTAGATGGGGTGTGGCAATTGGACAGGCGATGCCCTGCTTCCAGAAGCAGGGCATTCAAAGTCGAGCCGGCGAGATGAGCGGCCCAAATCAATTGCGAAAGGAGGTGAAAAATTCCCACCTTGGCTGATAAAAGATCATTGTGGACCAGCGATCTCCGTGAAGAAGCACAAAAATACTTCAAACATATCCTAAAGGAGGTAAAAAACATGAAGAGAATTATCGGGGCTTTCATTGCAATCTCTCTAGCCGCTTTGTTGATGATTGGCTCTGCAATCGCCGGCCAGGTAATGACGGTTCTTGGCCCCATATCCTCGGATGATATGGGCGTAACATTCATGCACGAGCATGCTGCTTTCGCCTATCTAAGCTGGTTTGCAGAAGAGAGCGTGGTGCCATATAGCCGGAAGAAAGTCGAAGAGAATTGGATGAAGATATTGAACGAACTAAAAGAGTTAGGGGTGAAGACGGTCGTGGATCCCGGTATGTCCGATGTGGGCGGCAGGGATCCGATTGCCTTAAAAAATTGCGCTAAGAAATCAGGCATCAATACGATTGCGGCCACCGGGCTGTACTGGGAAGGAGAAGGGGGCGCCCGTTATTTCAAATGGAATCAGGGAGTGGGCCGGAATATTGAACAAGACATCTACGAGTTATTCATGAAGGAAATCAAGGTAGGCATTGGGAAAACGGGGGTTAAGGCGGGGATCATTAAGCTCGCTTCGAGTGATCCCAATTTGACCGATTATGAAAAGATCGTCTTCAAGGCTGGAGTACGAGCCGCGAAGGAGACGGGTCTTCCGATTACGACTCACTGCCAGGGACCCAAAGTAGGGCCAGAGCAAATGGACTACTTCCTCAGTTTGGGAGCGAACCCCAAAAAGATCCAGATTGGGCATCAGAACAACTCGACGGATCTGAACTACTTCCTGGATCAGCTTAAGAGGCCGGATTTCTACCTCGGGTTTGACCGGACCAGCCTGGGCGATGTGAAGGCAGAGGACTGTATTATCGAGCTGATTAAGCAGGGCCATACCAAGAGGATTATCCTGTCTCATGACTATGTTACCACGTGGCTCGGGAGACCTTTTACCTGGCCAGACGCATGGAAGGCGGCCGTTGGGAACTGGTACCCAACCTACATTCACAAAAAATTTATCCCGAAGGCGAAAGCAGCCGGGGTGACCGATGAGCAAATCAAAACGATACTCGTGGATAACCCGCGCCGGCTGTTTGATGGAGAATAATAGAAGGAGTTAAATAAGAACCCACGCTGGGGGGAGCCTCTGAAAGCTCCCCCCGGAAGGAAATTTTCTCCTGGCCATGCCTCCAATCCCTCTGTTACACTATCGATCAACAAAAATGTGCCCCTTGACCGCCCACCAAAACAGAGGACTTCAGCTCTGACCCGATCGGGCTGCTTCCCCAGTGCCCAAACCTCTCTCCTCTTTTCTCAATCAACAAAGCGGCCAATCTCCGTGAGGTAACGTTACAGCTTAAATTTTACCGGAGTAGAAGAAGCCCTAACTTTTTTGGTCTATGAATTGCCGCAGCTGGTCAGTAGCGGCCTTACCCGCGTCGAGGAGCATGCGGATGTCGTTCTGGAAGGTAAACAAGCGCATTCCCTTGGCCAACCATTCCTTGGCCTGGTCGAATTCCGTCAGATGAATCCCGGGGGCGACCCCATGTTTTTGGCAAGCGGCGATGACTCGCTCAAAGGCCTCGACCATTTGAGGATGCTTCAACTGGCCTACGACACCCAGGGAAAGGGACAGGTCTTGGGGACCGATCATGACTGCGTCTATCCCCGGGCTGGAGACCAATTTTTCGATATTCTCGATCGCCTTCCTGGTCTCCGGCTGGATGACAATAAGAGTGTTGGCATTCGCCCATTCCACGTATTCCTTTTGCGTGGTGCGCCGGTGGGCGAGATGGATGTTGCTCATGGAAAGGCCCCGTTGGCCAAGAGGAGCATAAAGACAGCTATCCAATATGTGGTGAACTTCCTCAGGGGTATCCACATGGGGGCAGATGACTCCCATGGCGCCTACGTCCAGAGCACGGGCGAGATAAGGGTAGGTGGCCACGGTCACGCGGACCAGCGGCACGATTTCCTCGGTGCGGGCCACGGTGAAAATATCGGCCAACCCCCCATAGTCGAAGAAGCTGTGCTCTGTGTCCATGATCAGATAATCCCAACCCTGGACGGCATAGATCTGGGCAATCTGGGGGGAGCGGAAACTGGAGACCATGCTGCCGATACAAACCTTCCCCGCTTGGAGAGCTTTTTTGACCCGGTTTTCTTTTAAGTCCATAAACCGCCTCCTCGAAAATCTTCATGTAGAAAATACTTTTCCAGTCTTCCCAACGCTTCTTCAAAAAGGCGGGGCGAGGGGAGAGTTCCTCAAACCTGGATCTTGGCTCCAGCCCTCAGTTCTTCTTCCTTCATCTCATAGAGGGCGTCCAGAAGGGCGATCTGGAAGCTGCCAGGGCCAAAAGCCTTGGCCGCAGCCTTTTCCCCTGCCAGGCCAAAATAGGACAGGCCTTGGGTCGCTGCTTCCAATGGATCAGGGGTAACTGCGAGGAAGGCACCTATGATCACCGTCGCGGTACAGCCCGTCCCCGTGACCTGACTCATCATCTCATGTCCGTTCATCACCCGGCAGGTCCGCTCCCCATCGGTGATCAAATCCACGGCCCCGGTGATTGCCAGCGTTGTCCTGAGTTCCTTGGCAAGCTCCACCGCTAATTCTTTAACCTGATCCACGGTGTGGACGGAATTAACCCCCCTGGTTCGGGACCCCGATTTTTCTCCCCCCAGAGAGAGGATTTCCGAGGCATTCCCTCGAATCACATGAATCGCAAGCTCTTCGATGAGGCGCTTCGCAGAATCCGTGCGCAGGCGGGTAGCCCCGGCGCCCACAGGATCAAGAATCACCGGGACATGCACCGCGTTGGCCTTTTTCCCAGCTTTTAGCATGGCTTGGATCCAAGGAGGACTCAAGGTACCAATATTGAGCACCAATGCCCCGGCCAAAGAGACCATCTCCTCTACCTCCTCGGCTGCATGGGCCATTACCGGGGATGCACCGCAAGCGAGCAAAGCATTGGCAGTATAGTTCATGACGACATAGTTGGTAATGTTGTGAACGAGCGGTTTTCTTTCCCGAACCCGCCTCAGGCTTTCTGCGGCCTTCTTAGCCATGTCTTGATTGAACATTTTATTCTTTCCTTATCTTTCTTATTCAAAACCTGGACTGCTTTCGAAAAGTTCATAATAGCTGCATCATAAGAGTTGTCCCTCACCATTTGCGGGAGACAGTAGTTAACGAATCCCACCGGAGACGGGAGATTAGGGACAAGTCACGCTCATCTCCTCCGTGCAGTTCTCAAATTTTAGAGACGCGGTTAACGACGAAAATGATCCCAGCTCGATGGTTTGACCGGACGCTTTTCCCCATCGGGGAGTACCAGGGTCATCTCGCGAGCGGCACCCGTGATCCGCCCTACTTCTGTCAGCGGGACAGCACAGCACCGAGTGATGATGGAACGGAGGAGGGCCAAATTCTTCGGCTGGCAGGTGATCACCAATTCGTAATCATCACTATCACCCAGGAAGAAATCGTAGGGGTCTCGGTTGAGTATGAGAGCCGCCTGGCGGAGATCTTCACTGATAGGGATTTTCTCCTGGAATAATTCGGCCCCAACCCCACTCTCCTCACAGATATGGCCCAGATCCCCCAGGAACCCATCGCTCGTGTCGATCATGGCTGTGGCACAACCGGCTTGGGCGATCGCCTCCCCCAGTTGGGCCCTATGAGAAGGCGTGTTATAGATCTTGACCAATGGATGCCCCAGTAATTTTGAGTCATCCGGCGCTTGAAGCAATAGTTGCAGCCCAGCAGCCGCCTGGCCTGGATATCCGGTAACCAGGATGGCATCTCCCGGCCTGGCCCCAGAACGACGCACCCCCTTTCCCTGCTCCACCTCCCCTATCAGGGTAATATCGATGAACATCCCATTCCCCGATTGAGTAAGGTTGCCTCCGATGATAGAGGCACCAAAGGGCTTCAGTTCCGCAAGAAACCCCCGGTACATCTCTTCGACATCCTGGACAAGGATCTCGGCCTTCAACCCCAAGGAGATGAGGGCGTAGAGGGGTCGCCCCCCCATGGCCCCGATGTCACTGATGTTCAAGGTCATCGCCCGGCGCCCTAAATCCAAAGGACTAATATATCTGGACAAATAGTGGCGACCCTCTACCATGCAATCGCAAGTGACCAAAATTTCATATCCAGGGCGAGGGAGGAAGGAAGCCGTATCATCGCCGATTCCAAGGGTTACCCGCTCAGAACGAATACCATCGCGATTCAGGAGATCGCCGATTCTCCGGATGAGCCCAAACTCTCCGATATCGCTTACCCTCTCAGGCATGTGGGTCAACCTCTAGTAAACCTCGAAGGCATTCGGCCGCCTCCATGGGATCATTCTGACAACAGACCGCAGAGATCACGGCAATACCATGGACCCCTGCCTTCATTACCAGAGGGATATTGTCTCTGGCGATGCCGCCGATGGCAATGATGGGCAGAGGAATTGCTTCCACAATTTGTTTCAGGAGGCCAAGCCCGCTGGCCGGGCCAGCGTCTTCCTTGGAGCCCGTGGGGTAGACCGGGCCAAAACCTATATAGTCGGCGCCTTCCAAGAGACACTCGCGAGCCTCCTCCATGCTGCCTGCCGATCCACCGATGATGGCCTCTTCTCCCAGGAGTTTTCTGGCCAGGGGGATAGGGAAATCATCCTGCCCCAGATGAACACCATCGGCATGAGAAGCGATGGCCACGTCCACGCGATCATTAACCACAAAAGTCACGCCGGTCCTTTTGCATAAGGCCCGCATCTGCTCGGCGACCCGGATCATCTCCCTCGTCGCCCCACCCTTCTGGCGAAATTGGATCGTATCAGCCCCGCCAGCAATGGCCAGCTCAGCAAGCTCCACGTGGGAGAGACGGCATTGAAGGAGCGTATCCGTCAGTACGTGGAATCTTCCAATCTTCTTCACTTCTTTCTCCTCATCAAAAAGGCCTTTCCCTTCCCAGAGGACGTCCCCCTAAGAAGTGTACCTCATGATTCGGCTTGGACCACGCTAACTCATTGAAATTCAATGAACCCCATCCCAAAAATCAACATTTTGAGAACGATCAAAATGAAAAACATTTGTTCTCGACTATTTATGAGTCAGTCCATAATTACGTGGACTCAGGAGACTAAATCCCTCCTTCCCTCCCTTTACAAAATGGAGTCCCGCGTTTCGCGGGATTTGGAAAAGAGGGGTTAGGGGAGATTTTGAAAGGATATGTCTGGCCAATTATGGACTCCTTAGTAATTATACTAATAAAGTCCATTTGCTGGCGAGGAAAAAGCATCGATGATAGTCGGCTGTCTCCCTAATTCATCCTTGACAGCTTCCCACATTTTGTTATGATTCCCCTGAAATCTTAACCCTCCAATATTCTTCAATCCAGAGGATTGCGTATGGCCTGGAGAAAATGAAACCCCATTTTCTGTCAGAAGAGGAACGGGGTTTTTTTAAGTATATGGGGAAGATGCCAAAAGACATTTAGGCGATAGCTGCAAAATCTTCTCATAAATTCTTGAGGAGGAGATATGAAAACTTGCGTTTTCTTGCCCCTTTCGGTTTTCATCTTTTTGCTCGTTCCCTCGGTTTCAGTCGGAAAAGATCTTCCCAAAATTGCCGTCTGGGATCTGGCGGCCAGAAATACGCCGGCCACCCACGCTCAGGAATTGACCGCTATCCTGGTAAGCGAGATCGCCAAGCTGAAGAAGTATGAAGTGTATAGTCAGGAGAATGTCCGGACATTGGCCGGGTGGACTGCGGAAAGGTTGCAATTGGGTTGTACAGACACGAAGTGCCTTACTGCCCTTGGCCAGATGGATATCGCCAAATTAGTCTCCGGGAGCGTAGGGAAAATTGGAAATCGGTATTCGATTTCCTTGAATCTTTTTGATACGCAGAATACCAAAGCAGAGAACGCCGTATCTGAATTTTGCCAGTCAGAGGATGAATTGATCGAGTTGGTCCAGACCGCGATTCGGAAGCTTTTGGGAGAGCCGGCAGAAGAAAGAACGAAATTAGCCGGCGAAAGAACGCTCGTAGAAGAGGAAAGGCAACAGCGAAAGAGAGAGAAGCAGGACTTCAAATTGCAGGATCTCAGAATTGGTCCTGATTTGAAGGGGATTATTGCATCCAGCAAAGAGGCTGTAGTCCACATTTCGGGGATGAAGCAAAACAAGCGGCAAGCCCTGGGGACAGGATTTTTCATAAATGAAAAGGGATACATCCTTACCAACCAACATATTATAGAGGGCCTGGATAATATCCAGGTCAAGCTGGCCCATGCGGAATTCAATGCGGAACGGGTCGGGACCGATCGGCGATACGATATTGCCCTTATCAGGATTCCCGGATTTGACTTGTCGTCCTTTAAAAAGCAGGGTGAGGCCACCTACCTCAAAATTGCTCAACCCGCCCTGATAAAAGAAGGCCAGTGGGTTGTTGCTCTAGGGAACCCGTTTGGGCTGGAGCCTGTTGCCTCTGCCGGCGTAATTGTCAAAAAGAATCCTGCTACGAAACAGGATGCATCGCGACGAGAGGATTACTACCTGGAGACTTCCGCGGCCATGCATCCAGGGAACAGCGGGGGGCCCCTTTTGAATCTGAACGGGAATGTGGTGGGTCTTAATACAGCCATAATAAGAAAGCCAGACCTAAATTTTGCATTATCCTCTGAATTCATCGGGCAATTTCTGTCACGCTATCGTGAGGCCCCTTATTATTCGCAAGGGCAATATGACCAGCATCTTGATTCCCAGGGCCAAAGATGGCAGTGGGATTCGGCAAAGAGGGAGGATTTGAAAAATGCCGTGGGTAGTGTATCGGAGGAAGATGAGTCTGGAAAAAAGACTCTGGGGTCATGTTTTGTGATTAGCTCTGATGGTTATATTCTCACAAATCATCACCTTGTAAAAGGCAAGAAGGCGATTAAAGTCAGTTTCGCTGATGGCTCAGAGTTCATGGCGTCCGTTATTGGATCGGATGAAAAAAATGACCTTTCGTTACTTAAGATACCTTCTGGGAAAGCAGCCCCCAAGGTTTTGCGAATCGGTGATTCGGGGTCAGTAAGAGCCGGCGATTGGGTGATTGCCGTAGGGAACCCATCTGGTTTTGAAAACAATTATTCTTCTGGAATTATATCCGCATCGGGGAATGTGATTGGAGGCGGGGCTTATGTTGATTTTCTCCAAACGGATGCGGCGATTGATGCCAGAAACGACGGGGGTCCATTGCTCAGTCTTTCCGGTGAGGTTATCGGAATCAACTGTGCCCTTTTGAAAGAGAGCCAAGGGATAGGCTTTGCCATCCCGGTGAATATCGTCAAATCGAGCATTCAACAACTCAAGGAAGGGGGCAAAGTGACCCGCGGCTGGCTCGGCATCAACATTCAGGCGATCACCCCGGAGCTTGCCCGGTCCATCGGCCTCAAGGAAAGAAGGGGAGTCCTCGTTCAGAATGTGACGAAAGGCGGCCCTGCGGAAAAGGCCAATATCAAACCCGGGGATGTCATCCTCGAGTTTGACGGGAAAGCGCTTAACGAGATGAGCGAACTCCCCCGCCTCGTTGCGGCCACACCGGTGGGGAAAAAGTTGCCGGTCAAGGTCTTAAGGGAAGGAAAGATGATGGAGGTGACGATCACGATCGGTAACCTTCCGAATGGGACCAAGTAACCTATTCTGGTTCACGACAAACACGACCATGCAGCCGTAGAACTGCCAAGTGATCTATTGAACCTAGCCTCCTCCATTTATCCTCCAACCATCTTTTTTCCACCTCTCACCCTGCCCTTTCCCCATCAAGGGGAGAGTGGAGAAATTGCGAAATAATTTGTCGATCACAAAGAAACGGGGTGGTGTATAATTCAAAGGAGAAATAAAATGGCTGGGTTGAGAAAAAATAATTTCAAAGGGAAGAATATCATGAGAATCAAGGCCCCGGACGATTTAAAAGAGGGTGGCAAAATAAATGCGGGACTGATCGTAACTCTCTTTTTCATATCAATTTCATTTTCTTTGATACTTCATTGGAGCAACGTCCATGCCTTCAGCCCGAGTGGTTGCGAAATGGACTGCAAGAAATGCCATTCGATAAGCAACCCGGAAGTGAAAGGCATTCTTCAAAGCATGAAAATTCCCCAGGCGGAGATCGTGAGCATCGAATTAAGTCCCGTGAATGGGCTCTGGGAGGTAACGGTCACCGATAAAGGAAAGAAGGGCTTGTTCTATGTGGATTTTTCTAAGAAATATATCCTTCGGGGCCCAATCATCGAAATCCAAAGTGGGGCAAATAAGACCTCCGAGCGCCTTGCAAAAATCCCTGAAAGTAGAGTTGATTTTTCCAGAATTCCCCTGCCAAACGCTCTGGTCATGGGCAACGGCAAGGCATCCCATAAGGTTGCCGTTTTTACCGACCCGGAATGCCCTTATTGTGGAGCACTCCATCAGGAGTTGGAAAAAGTTATTCAAGAAAGAGAAGATATTGCTTTTTATATAATCCTTTATCCGTTGAAGATCCATAAGGATGCTTACTGGAAATCCCAGAGCATCGTGTGCCATAAATCCCTAAAAATGCTTGAGGATGCCTTTTTGCACAAGCCCATCCCCAAAACGGATTGCGACCCAAGGGAGATTGATGCCAACATAAAACTGGCTGAATCTCTCGGGATTACAGGGACGCCCGCGATCGTGCTGGCCGATGGTAGGGTTTATTCAGGATCGATACCCGCAAAACAGCTTATCGAGCTCATTCAAGAGAAGCAGTGAAAGTCTACAAACCAAAGGGACTTTCGAGAATTTTCAACCCATATCCCCCTCCATAGATGCTATTCCTGAAATAGAGCATAAGGACCTTAACCTAAACGTTGTAAAAAAAGCATCAAAAGCGTCACCCCCACCCTTCCCTCCCCCCTCCGAGGGGGAGGGTTAGGGTGGGGGGGCAAAGGGCACCGGGGGTAAGGTCCCTTTACCATGACAAAAATCTCTTTCCCATTTGCCTGCAAGGGTAAGAGCAATATTTCAGGGAATTTTTATGCACCTATTGAGTTAATTAACAATATAAAGCTAAATTGTTATTTTAAACTATTGGAGAAATGTGCAAAATTTGGGGGGAAGAAATCAAAGAAAGCCTAAAACTTCCTTCCTGAAAGCGTGATTTTTAGAAATCATATCTCGATACAACATTTCAAGAGGTAATAAACAATCCCATTCTGGTAATGAAGTGTTTTCCATATCGGAACCCTATGGAAGGTGCGTTATTTGTGGAGAAGTCCTCAATCCGAAAAGAAGTCATTGCCAGATCTTTTCCTATCATTAATTCTTTGTTTTTATTGGAATATTTAAAATATTCAAATAAATCTTGACAAATTTTCCATTAGGGCTAGTATGACATTTGTAGATTCTCGTTCATAGCCGATTAATCCAACAACAAAACCTTCAACCTTCAGGGGAGTAAGATGAGAAGGTGGGGTTACCAAAAGATGGTCATGTGAAGCCTCCAAGGGAGGTCAAAAATTCTCTTGCAGGCTTTTCAGTTATTTCCAATAAATTCACCTTCGAGTTGTAGCTGGTCTCCTTCCAACCTGGAGTGTATCTCCGATGAAACGAAGATCACTAAAAGCTCAAGTTTATCTGATCTCATCGCCTTTAGCTTCACTATCTATATCTGAACCTTCGGGACAGGATGTTATGAAGAAAAATCCTTCGAAGGTGCCAATTGTATGCCCTTGAAAAAGTTTCGTGTTTTTTTAGATTTCTCTTCATAATCACATTAGATTCAGTTCTTTTCCAGTTGTTCTCAATATGTGATTTATCAAAGAATAAATTCTCATTTTTGAAATTTAATCATCACTGAAATTGAAAAAAGAGGACAAGATGAAAACGACAACAAAAATAGTGATTACAAAGGGGGGGTTATGAAGAAATTTATGATTCTTTCGGTTATGTTACTCAATTTTCTTATGGTGTCTCCCGTTTCCGCTGCCGATGTGTTGTATAAAATTTTCGGGCAGTCTTATGATACCGTAAAGTTTGGAAATGATGAGATCTGGGATATGGCTATATTTGGCGGGAAACTTTATATTGCAGCGTATAACACCGGTGATGTGAATCTTTCTAAAATTTTTCGGCTCAAAGATGGTTGCAACCTCTGGGACGATGTGACCCCACCATGGCTAAGCAGCAGCTCTAACTGTCGTGTGACGATGCGTGTTTTCAAAAACTATCTTTATGTTTGTAACGGCAATCAGGTTTTTCGATTTAATGGCACTACCTGGTCTGATGTTACAGGTAACCGCCCAGCATGGTGTGTTGATGACATGGATGAGTTGAACGGAAAACTTTACCTAGGTGGAACATGGCGGATTAAAGACGATACTGTTGAACCCCATGTCTGGGAGAATGTTTGGAATGCTCAATTTAATTGCCCTAAAGGTGGGGGGAGTATCGAATCTCTTGAATATTTTAATGGCTACCTTTACGCAGGTGTTGGCTGTGATGCCCCAAATGGTATTGAGATATGGAGAACAAATAACGGTACTTCCTGGAACTCGGTTGCAGAAGACCATAATATACAAGATATGTATGGTCACGTAAAGGGTATGAAGCCTTTTGGCAACTATCTTTATGTTGCTCCTTATGGTCACGGGAGCTGTGATACTTATTACCTCTGGAGGACAGATGGATCAAACTGGAATGATGTTGCAATCCCTTGTGACGCTTTGCCTTCTTTCAGATTCGCAGAGCATAATTCTTATTTTTATCTGAGTAAGGGTAACCTTTGGCCTGGCCCAGGACCTGAGGACTTTGGGAAGCCACTGTTATATGTTTCTGCAGACGGCACACAATGGAATGCTGTAAACGAAGGACCCAAGTTGTCTTCGGATATTTATGCGATTACATCTCTTCTGAGTCATGAGGGGAAGCTTTATATCGCTACTACAGGAGATGCCACTGGAGAGCTCGCAGTATATGCATTGGGTCCCTGCCCTTGTACAGCTCTCAAACAGGCGACCATTTCAATTACTCCCAAGACCGCAACCAGTGAGTTATTCCCAGGCGCAACCCATACGTTCACTGTACAAGTCGTTGCAGGAAGTGAGTTTGATTTTGCTAAGTGCTTGGTTCCTCTCGAAGTATGTGTATCTCAAGCGTACTATGGGGGAGGCGGAAGTGAAGGATGTGGTATGGGCTGGGTCCCTGGCAATGGAATTGTGACGGAGACCTATGAGGCGGATCTTTATGGCCCAACTCCACCGCTTAATCCTCTTTACCCAGACTATATCGAAGCCTGCTTCGGGACCTCAGAAAATTCCATCTGCGATACTGCAACCCATACTTGGGTCGACACCAAAGCCCCGACGATCACCATCACGACGCCAGCGAATGGAGCAAAGTACCTCCTGAAGCAGGTGCTTTCTGCCCAGTATTCCATCTATGATGCCGTGGGAGTATTATCGACAACCGCTCCTGTTCCCGTGGGTGGGCCAATCCCCACCGGTCAGCTGGGAACGCAGACGTTCACGGTAACAGCAAAGGATTATGGGAATAATACCGCAACCAAATCAGTTACGTACACTGTGTTGACTTCCGCTCAAGGGACGCAGAATCTGAAGTCAGGGGTGTCAAACTCCCCGATTCCACAGGGCATCAAGAATGGACTCAACGCCAAACTCGACGCCGCTATCAATGCCCTGAACCAGGGGAATAAGAAGGAAGCTATCAATATCCTTCAAGCGTTCATCAATATGATCAATGCTCAGCGGGGAAAGAGCATCACAAATGCCCAGGCAGATAGCTGGATCGCGGAAGCACAGAAGATTATCAATAGTATCAATGCGTCCTAGCGGCCGGCATGGATATCCCTAAGCCTTCTGTCAGTCTATATTGGGACGGCCCGTGAGGGCATAGCCTCGCCGTTGGTCTCTGACGCGATTAGTTCTTTATGGCCTATAAGGACAACCGCGTGGTTCTTGGCTAGGACTTCTTGATTATCAAAGAAAAAAGAAAAGGCAGGTTCAGAAACGGCCCTGCCTTTTTTATTTAAAGCCTTCCCCATGCTCGCTTTCTATTCGTAATCGTCAACCTTGTGGGGCAGCTGGCACTGAAGATAAGTAGGTGCAATTATCGAAAAAGGAAATCAATATTCAGTTGTCAAAGAGCGAATAGAAACTTAGAAGACCATCAGAGGCAGATAACGGAATCCGAAAGCATTATTCACTCCAAAAGGGGTTCAATCCGTATTCCGAATGGTAAGATACCCACCCCTTAAAGGCAAGGAAGGAGCCGCAAAGTCTTAACTTACCCCTTTTCTTGCCCCTGAGAACTTCACAGTAAGGCAAAATTCAAGACTTTTTGGTATGGGGAAGGGTAGGGATAAGGCCCGACTTAGATTTTGGAAAAAAGCGAAAAAAAGGTCTTTGGGGTAGCTATAGGGTAGCTAAGAATAAAAATGGGGGTAGGGTATTTACCATAAGCTAATGATTTTATTGGAGCCGACGGGGAGAGTTGAACTCCCGACCAGCCGATTACGAATCGGCTGCTCTACCACTGAGCTACGTCGGCTCGCGCGAGAGAGGTTGGGTGCTTCGCCGTCCTGCGAATCGCAAGACTCCTCGCAAGGACCAAGCGAAAGTAGATTTCAAGAACGGTCAGAATTTAAACTCCAGGCTGAATATGATACTCTTATCCTGGAAGAAGGGCTTTCCGTCATCGACCTTGGCCGACTGCGAGGCATCTTTTGAGAATAAGCTGTTGATCTTATCGGGGTCGATTGTTTTAGTTACCAACCCCAGGTTGGTGTTCAGGCTAAAAGTGTACTTCTTGTGCAACGTGTAGATTTCCTGGCTATTCTCTAAGCGGATGGTGTAGGTTGCTTCCCTTTTTGGGTCTTCGCCGGGGGCTTCATCCTTGGTCTTTTCCAGGGTAATAGATTTGATGTATTTTACCGGGACGGTTTTCTCC
>Ga0315295_10003568_pt1 | contig 13213 bp, 9 predicted proteins | sample YL17G14_0_MG_FD_204453 | JGI IMG/M metagenome (GOLD analysis project Ga0315295, IMG submission 204453) | Sediment microbial communities from Yellowstone Lake, YNP, Wyoming, USA - YL17G14_0 | ecosystem: Environmental > Aquatic > Freshwater > Lake > Sediment | place: USA: Wyoming | collected... | reverse complement strand
GACCTTCAGGTCTGTCCGCCCCTTTCCTTCTCATTGCCAGGAGCTCAGTAGGGACAGACCTTCAGGTCTGTCCGCCCCTTCTATCTCATCGGACAGGTCTAAAGACCTGTCCCTACATTTCTACTCTACGCCCTGTCATTCTGAGCGTATCGAAGAATCTCTTACGAATTTATTTACATTCTAGAGAAAAGCCTGAATAGAGCTCCGTAATGTAGTTGCGACCCTTTAGGGTCGCCCTGGGGGCTGGGTTACGAGCCAGGCTAAAGCCTCGCAGCTACATGTTCTCCTTTCCTTCTCATTGCCAGGAGCTCCGTAGGGACAGACCTTCAGGTCTGTCCGCCCCTTCTATCTCATCGGACAGGTCTAAAGACCTGTCCCTACATTTCTACGCCCTGTCATTCTAGAGAAAAGCCTGAATAGCTTATACACTATCCGAATACGAAGTATCTTGACATCCCCTTTTTTCTCTGATAGACTAGGAAGCAGTAGATGGTACAGAAATTCAATGTCCAAATCGTACTATTTTGACATACGTCCGAAGGAGGGAGCGGGATGAAAGATAGATTCTTAAAAAGTAAGATGCTCCAGCGGATCGGAGGCGCGCTTCTGGCAGCTATTATAGTGTTGATCGTATTTTTGGTGGTGCCTATTATAGCTGGACAAAGTCCAACTGCAAAAATCTCGGAGGGTGGTTTCACTGTAGGTGGAAGCTTCGGGATAAACCAGGTTGGCGCATACCAGTAGATAGCGGAATCCAAGCCTAATCCGCTTGGAAATGCAGACAATACTTCCACAGAGTTGCTGGGCCGTACTTACGTGATATCGGTGATAGCGTTCTTACAGCTGGATTAAGCTGGAGATGGTAAACATAAGATATATATCCCTAGCTATTTTGCTTCCGTGTATAGCCATGGTGTTAACATCATGTGCCACCACTCCAGCACTAGACCTAATCGCACAAGGTGATCGTTACCTCAAAGAGAATAAATGGGATGAAGCTATTATCGAGTATCAGCAGGCTATGGCTCTGGCTCCTGATTTAAAGGAGGCTCGTAGCAGACTAGGCTTAGCGTATAATAATCGTGGCTGGATGTATAACGGGGAAGCAGAGTGGGATCAAGCTCTCGCAGACCTGAATAAGGCTATTGAGTGGGACCCTGCGTTAGCTGCAGCCTATAACAATCGCGGTCGGGCTTATAATGGTAAGGGACAGTACGCTTTGACCAATGCTATCCAAATTTTGGATAGCGGGCAATATGACCCAGCCATCGCAGAACTGGATAAGGCAATTGACCTGTATACCAGCGCCATTGCTGACCTGAACCAGGCTATTGCATTGAATCCTAAACTGAGTGCTGCCCCTAATAACCTCGCTGCATCGTATACTGATCGTGGCCATGCCTATGACATCAAAAGGGAGTGGGACTCAGCCATTTCCGACTTGACCATGGCCATTGACCTGAATCCCAATCTCGTTGACGCCTACAACAATCGGGGCTGGGCATACGACGGGAAGAAGAATTACGACTTGGCTATCCCTGACTTGACTAAGGCTATTAAGTTAAACCCGAATCTGGCATTAGCTTACAACAATCGCGGCTGGGCCTATCACGAGACGGAGCAATATGATTTGGCCCTTGCTGATCTCAATAAAGCCATCGAATTGGACCCGAAGCTAGCTGTGGCTTATCTCAATAGGGGCATCACCTATTATTACAAGGCTATGAGAGCCGAAGCTATTGCTGACTTCAACACGGTGCTAGCACTGACGAAGCACCCGGAGTTAGTTTGGGGTGCCAGGCAAGTCCTTATGCTATTAGGGGCTGAATTACCAAAGTAGCCCTTCCCAAGGACCCTACCTAAAAAGCTACTTCTTCTCGGCTATCCTCGCCCAAAGGTGACTTGGTGATTGATAGTGAAGGTGTGTTGCCAATAGCAAACCTCGCTACTGCTTTACATCAATCCAGAGGCGGAGGCTCAGGTAAGGCTCCACTTGTCCGTTCTTATATAGCAGAAACTCCACCTTCTGATTTTCCCCTACACTGGTTGGTGTGAAGCTGACCTGTTTCTCCCATTTCTCCTTGTTAGCCAGCACTATTGGTCCTATTTCCTTATTCCTCAGCCCATCTGTAGTTATTTCAATATCGTAGCTTGTGTTCTCATATTCATGGCTAACCATACCCAATATTACTTTCGCTTCCTGCCCCACCTTCACCTCTCGTGGATAGTCCTCAGCCTTGCCATCCATCCCCAAGACATAAAACTCTGTAAATCGTTCACCTATATGAGGAGTGACCGCTAGATACACTATAGCACCTATGGTTGCCACCATCACCAACAGGAGAACAACAGCCAGCGCTTTTTTCAGCATGACTTAAACCTCCGCAGACGATAGTCGGCGCCCTATATCGATTTGTCAAAGTATATAATATTCAGACTGTTTATTAAAGGGATTAAAAGGGGCGAAGCCCCTTTGACAAATTTCATTCCCTCTCCCCTTATAAAGGGGAGAGGGATAAAGGGTGAGGGGTTGATAAACATTCTCTAATAACTATTTAGCAAGTTATCCTGTATATTGCGAGGTTAAGATAAATGTAGTCCCGACCCTTTAGGGTCGGGCTCCCGAGGCTAAAGCCTCGGGGCTACATGTTTAATGTGTATCATCAATGAGCTATAATTTTTCCCACGAAGTGGGAGAGACAGATTGCCAGTTAGAGTTTTTGGACAGCCTCTATATTACGAGGTTAAGATAAATGTAGTCCCGACCCTTTAGGGTCGGGCTCCCGAGGCTAAAGCCTCGGGGCTGGGGGATAAAGGGGGTTGAATCTGAGTTTTTCAGCACTCTCTATTAATAACAGTACTATTTGGCTATTCATTACGAGACTATCATTCTATTGCATCTGAACGTGGTGCAGCGTAAAATATGGCCGTAGAAGGAAAGTAATATCCGCTGTGACTAAGAACCCAGATATGAAGGCACTTATTCTTTGCGGTGGCAAGGGAGTGCGGCTCAAGCCGCTCACCACGACTATACCCAAGCAGCTTCTACCGGTAGCAAATAAACCCATCCTTTCCTATGTTCTAGACCAGATTACAGAAGCTGGCATTTCTGACATAGGCATTATCATCTCCCCGGAAACGGGTGACCGTATACGGGAAGCTATTGGCAATGGTTCCAGGTGGGCTGCCCGGATTAGCTATATTCTCCAGCCTGAACCCCTGGGGCTAGCCCATGCTGTCAAGACCGCTGGGGAATTTCTCGACAGCTCTCCATTCCTCATGTTCCTTGGTGATAACCTCATCCAGGGCGGCGTCAAGCCTTTTGTTCACCAGTTCAAGAAGAATATGACCGATGGCATGATTTTGCTCAAAGAGGTGCCGGATCCTCGTCTCTTCGGTGTTGCTGAGCTTGGTGACAACGGTAAGATAATTCGGCTTGTCGAGAAACCAAAAGAGCCCAAGAGTAACCTGGTGATAGTAGGGGTTTATCTTTTCTCGCCTAAGATCCATGAAGCTATAGCCCAGATTAAACCATCGTGGCGGGGCGAGCTGGAGATAACCGATGCTGCTCAAAAACTCATAGACATGGGGAAAACAGTTACCAGCCACATTCTTGACGGTTGGTGGCTGGATACTGGCAAGAAAGATGACCTGCTTGAGGCCAACCGCGTTGTTCTGGACGACCTATTGAAACGTGACATTAGAGGCGAGGTCGATGCCCAGAGCAAGATAGCTGGCAGAGTTGAGATAAGGGAAGGGACAAAGGTGGAGAACAGCGTGGTTCGAGGGCCGGTATCCATCGCTGAAGATTGCCACATTATTAACTCCTTTATTGGCCCTTTTACCAGCATCGGTGCCAGGACAGTGATAGAGAATTCGTCGCTAGAGCACTCTGTAATCTTTGATGGTTGCCATATTCTTAGAGTAGAGCGGCTGGCGGACAGCCTTGTGGGTAAGGGTTGCCGCATAATAAAGCAAGAAGGTAACTTCAGTCCGAAGAGGCTGTTTGTTGGCGACGATGTTAATATAGAGCTATGAGTCAACCTTTCTTGCCATGGTCAGCTTTATGCACTCACCGGCTATCGGTCGATTGATAGCCAAACTAATCCTAACTAGAAATGGTGCACCGGATTTATTGCCCTTAGCGCCCCACAGATTTAGAATGCAGGCATGCAACAATGAAACATGTTTCATTTAGCCGAACGTACTGAATTAAGCTATGCAATTATATGCTGCAGACATGATTGAAAGGTTACTAATAAGCCAGCATGGATGACCGCACCGTAGCTGAGACTGGCCGTTTTGAAGTGCGAGCTTTCGGAAAAGATATCCTGGTATATGCCTCGGGTAATGGCCTTCTACTGATTTTCGTGTTTATTCAAGCCCTGATCATTCCCAAATATCTCTCAATGGAAGGTTACGGCTACTGGCAGCTTTTTAATCTTTATAGCACTTATGTGGGTATATTACACCTGGGCTTCCTGGACGGTCTGATGGTGCGCTGGGCCGGCAAAGACCTCAACCAGATAGGCGGAGAGATAAAACCAGCCATCAGGTTTCTCGTACTCGAGCAGTTAGTTGTTACCATCCCCCTGGGCTTTATCACTTACTTCCTGCTTCAACCCCCCCTCCAGTGGATAGGTTTAATGCTATTTGCATTTGCCCTTATCCAGAACCTGGCATTTTTATTCATATTTGCAACGCAGGCTATCAGGCAGTTCCGGCTGCTTACAATGCTGAATGTAATAAGGGGATTTGTCTTTCTGCTTTTAATAGTACTTCTTTTTACTTCAGGGCACCTTGAATACCAGTATGTAATTGTAGTTTCCCTGGCATCTTCGTTCCTCTTCATGTTTGCCCTTGCTGTCCGCTACCGCCGGTATTTGTGGGGAAACCATTCTCCTGCTTCCTCCCTGGCTTCCTTTGGTAAAAATAATATTGATATTGGCATATTAATACTTCTCGGCAACTTCGTCTTCGGCCTCTTCTGGTCCCTGGACCGCCTGCTGGTAAGCTCCTTCTTCGCTATCGAGCAATTTGCCGTTTACGCCTTTGCCATGGCCGTAGCTCAACTTGCTTTTATCTTTATCAGAGCCATAGCCGATGTCCTTTTCCCCCATTTATCAGCGGCGGCGCCGGAACAACGGACCAGGGCTTATCAACTGGGTAAGCGCGTGCTGATTCTTTGCTGGGCTGTATTACTTGGTGCCTACTTCCCGCTCGCTGCGTTGATTCAGTTTTATCTTCCCCATTACACTGGCAGCCTGCCAATCATAAAGATCTTGATGGGAACCATGGGATTAAGCAGCCTGATACTTATTCTCCACGTTAATTACTACCGGTTATATCGAAAACAGCGGCAATACTTCGGCATTGGAATAACCGCGCTGGCTTTTGCAGTCCTGCTGGTGCTGATAGCCATAAAAGCGCTGGGCACTTTGGAAAGTGTGGCAATGGCTATACTGCTAAGTTTCTTCGTATGGTATATTATTAATGAGCTGAGCTTGAAAGCCGTGACAGGAGAAAGCAGTGGGAAGATATGGAAAAGCCTTATGATTATGGGATGCTATTTCGCTTGCTTCTGGATTGCTTCATTCCTCAATTCCTGGTTTATAGCGCAAATGTTAATTTATGCTGGCTTTTTCCTTGTAATTAGCTTTGGTTTTTTTAGCTCCGACATAACTAGTTTACTATCCATGGTGAGAAGAAGCAGGGCTAACCGCAGTTGAGCAGCCGTAAAAGCTTGATATTACAGGCATAGTTTATACATAAATGGGCAGAAAGAATGAATTATCCAAGAGTGACCGTTACCATGCCCAGTTAATATTTTATCCAAATAAGATTGTATGGAATTGGAGTTAACTTTAAAACTATGATTGATGACCCGCTGCAAATGAACGACTGGGGAATTAGGAAGTTTTTAGTAGTAGTTTTCGTTATTCAAATTTCCCTGCTTGGCCTGGCTGCATTAGGTGGTTTGGGTATTACAATTCCCATACTCCCACAAGTTTTTGGATTTATCTGCCTGACATTTTTACCTGGGATCGTTATCCTCCGCATTATGAGGATGCATCGCCTGGGTTCAATCATTACTGTGCTTTATACGGTGGGAATAAGTCTTGCTTTTAACATGTTCCTGGGGCTTCTCATTAATTCTCTTTACCCTGCGATTGGTATTGCCCATCCGATATCACCTGCTCCACTATTTGCCACCTGGACTATTGCCTTGGGGCTGCTATGTGTTGGCGCTTACCTGAGAGACAAAAATTATTCCTATCCCAATGACTGGAAGCTGGCAGAACTATTATCGCCATCTGTGCTGTTCTTCATTTTATTACCATTATTGGCGATAGCAGGGGCAAACGCAGTCAATTATTACCACAATAATATCGTGCTGCTCGTGTTGATGGCTCTGATAGCTTTGATAGCCATTGTAATAATTTCGACAAAATTCATCCCGGCTCATCTTTATCCTGTGGCAGTTTTTAGTATAGCCCTGGCTTTTCTCTGGCATAACTCATTAATATCGAATCACCTGACAGGCTATGATATTTTCACGGAGTACTATTACTATAGTCAAGTAGTGCAGAATGGATACTGGGATCAGGCAATACCGCATACTTATAACGCTATGCTTTCTATCGCAATATTACCTGCAGTTTACACTTATTTTTTAAATATGTCGGGAGAAGCGGTCTTCAAAATTGTTTATCCTCTTTTATATGCCCTGGTACCCCTGGCACTATATATAATTTATGACAGGTCACTTGGCAGCAAAAGAGCGTTCGCAGCCAGCTTTTTCTTCATGGCAATTTACGTATTTTACCTGACAATGACTTCTCTGGCCAGGCAAATGGTCGCGGAATTATTTTTTGTGCTTCTAATTATGCTGATTATAGATAAACAAATAACAAGTAGCCGGAAAATTTTATTTATCCTGTTCGGGGCAAGCCTGGTAGTTTCGCATTATTCGCTTTCCTATATTTTTATGGCTTTTCTAATTCTAAGCGTAATGATGCTATATATATTTAAGGAACACCAATCGCAGATAACCATTTACTCTGTCATCCTATTTAGTGTCATTTGCCTTGCCTGGTATGTTTTCGTTTCCAGCTCTGCACCCTTACATTCTATAGTAGACCTCGGAAAACGTATTTATCAAAACGTAGGTGCGAACTTTTTGGATATGTTTAGCAGAGATGCTATGTCGTATTTAGCCACGCCCTCGCAAAATACAGTACATCTTATTAATAGAATCGTTTATTATCTGATGCTGTTCTTTACAGCGGTGGGAGTCCTCAGATTATTACCGGGACGGAACAATAATTTTTCGAGAGAATATCAGGCATTTGCTGTAGGCAGTTATGCGCTGCTTGCAGCCTGCATAATTGTTCCTTTTTTTTCGCAGGCTCTAAATGCCGACAGAATGTTTCACATAGCAATTATTATACTTGCTCCATTTACCATACTCGGCTTTGAAGACACTCTTAAGGCATTAGGTAGACTGATTCGTTTTTCCAATCATGATATTTTACGATCCGTCAGCAAGATATCAATGAGCCTATTATTGGCTCTATTTTTCTTGTTTAATTCCGGTTTCATATTTGAGGTGGCACATGATCCCTGGGTAAGCTCCTTGCCGTTGACTTTGGGGGCTATTGAAGAGAATAAACGAGATATCCAAATTGAGAGGAAGATTTCAATACGCAAGATTTGCCCGGCAGAACAGGAGATTTTAGCTGCTAGGTGGTTAGCCAATTATAAGGAAGGTAAATTACCTGTTTATGCAACTTTTGGTGATATAAGAGTGCCATCCCTGACAGCGTATGGTTTGATACCTGGAGAGAAAACACGCCCAATTTTGCCTCCGAATTCAAACAGTGATATTGGACACGGCTATATTTATTTGGGGTATGTAAATGTTATATACGGCTACGGTATGACCGATTGGTCATTATTGAAAGAACGCAGTGGCGGAACCTGGGATATCACTGAGCTTGATCCAGTGTTGACTAAAAGTCTTAAAGTATATAATAATGGTGCCAGCGTGATTTATTTGTCACCATAACGGCAGCAAGAATAGAAATGGCAGTGGCAGACCGGCACCAGTATACATTTATTCTCAATTTACACACGTTACTCTGATTCATTTAATTGGTTATCAACTGTTTATCCTGATCTTCTCATCCTCGACGACTTTGGCCTGCAGCGGCTTAACGCGCAGCAGTCAACCGACCTCTATGAGCTAATCATAGCCCGCTATCATAGGTCCAGCCTGGTAATCACCAGTAACCACGCCGTGGATGAATGGCTGGTAATCTTCGATGATCCGATCTTGGGTAACAGTGCCCTGGACCGCCTGGCCAACGCCAACTATCAGATTGTGATTGAGGGGGACAGCTACCGCCAGCGGCAATCACCACACCGCAGAAAGGAGGTTGTTGCCATCATGACCTTACCGTGATAAAAATACCACACCGCCCGGGTGGGTCACTTTAGCTTTCTTTTCTGAGCAATGATTAGGAATTCCGTACCCATATACTTTAAGCAGGGCAAATTTTGAAATATTATTGTCGGTATATGATATTTAGGCGAAGGGAAATATGTTTGGATACTCAGTATCTCGAAACCTGCGGTTCGCATCAGTTTAATAATTTCCTTCTTTGAGAATTCAGTATGATAATAATTAAAATCCATCCACTGACTGACAATAGCTCTAGGTGGCAATATGGCATTAAAGTATAAACTAACAAGTCTCTCGGCAAAGATCAAAGGATTTATGCATTTAATCGACCATGAACGGTTAGGGGTTGATAAGATAATTATTCCCCCTTCCTTTTGCACCCTTTGCACTTCCTTTAATCCCAACATCGCATTATGTAAATGCTCAAGAATGTCGGTGAAATGAATGAGATCGAACTGATCATCTACAAAAGGCAAAGCCATAGCGTTTGCCTGTACTACATCTGCATTAAATATCTGATTGAATTGTCTGAGATATTCCAAATGAATATCAACTCCAATCATTTCATATCCATTATGCACGCTGACTGCTGCGGCAGAAGCATTTTTTTCTCCACCACATCCCACATTCAAGGACGCTCCTCCTCTGAGGCTATGCTTCCCAACTTCTAGTTTTGCTAATGTTGAATTAATTAATGTACTTTTGCAGGATGCGTGTTCCCTATCGGCTTGAAAAAGTTTTTCAAAACCATTTTCTTCATCTTTGATAGAACTTCGTATTTCATATTCACTTAACTTGTTTTTCTTTAAAAGCTCCCTTAAGATATGGAGATCCGTCATGTATTTTGTTTCCGATATTTTTCGATACCTCAAATAATCGATGATAAAGAATATAAGCGACATTGCAATAAGTGTAAAAATGCTCGGTAATGAGATATTATTAAAACCGAAATAATAGAGAATTAATATCAAGATTCCGACAATTAATAATATCCATGCAAACGGCATTATAAATCTGATAATATTGATCTTAAGAAAGTCTAGTCCTTTTAAACCAATTTTCGTATTTTCTATTCGTTTTTTAACATTCTCAAGGGTTACAATAAATTCAAGAAAATCAGAATCGTCTGAAAATCTGATAATTTCCTTATCTGATATATATAAGTTTGGGATCGCATTATCAAAGAAAAAATCTCTATGGCATTTATCGCATGTCAGTTTAGCTATAACCGTCTTATCATTATTTCCCGATTCTGGATTTAATTTATGCTTGCACAAAGGACAACATATTATTTCCATCGTACCTTTTTTCATCTTAGATATTTCCTGCCTTAATCCGGGATTTCCCAGTTCAATTCTCAACTAAGCGATTATCATCCTTCATTAGCCTTGGTCATGATAATATTCCTTTGCCACGCGGCTGTCTCTCAGGTAGTTCGGTGCCGTCTCCGTCAACCCCAGTGCCTCATCGTGTTCCCGGAAGACCAGCAGTCCCGCATCCGCGGTGATCTTGGCGCCATGGAACTCCAACCTCAGCCTCTTATCGAATTGAAGCTTCAGTGCCTCCTGAATCTTTTCACCCATTGGGTTCCTCCAGCAAGCCCTTTACCGTGAATGTAAACATGCGGGCTTTTGAAGCTATTTTACCATAGCAACCCGCCTAAATCTCAGTTTGATATGGGAAATCCAAGTTAATATCCTATCCTGGTTAGCTTCAGCATTCGATAAAATGCCCTTTCCGAAAATCTAAAGACTCGCCTGTACATAAATAACATCAAGCTGGCAGTGCAAAATTTAAATAATCCGTTGGCAGTTCTAAACAACCATTTAAAGTAATTATGCGAACCATGTGTAACAAAGGGATCTCCAAGTAATTGAGCTTGATCACCTAAATTTAAGTATATGGACCTGGCAATATCTGGTATCCGCCTGCCATTTTCAAAATAGTTGAAGGCATAAGGCCATTTCCGTATTTCCTTATACTGATTAGCCAGTAATGCGTCTCGATACGCCTGGAATAAGGGGGTAAGATGTTTCAATATATCTGGTGTGAGTTTCTTAACATTACCTACATTACTAAAATTATCAGGATTAAAGAACGAGAAGTGGAAAAAATGCATGGGTTTGCCATTTATCGTAATATTTTCTGCGGTTGAACTGATCTTGTAATAGTCAATATTCCAATATGCAACATTGTAAGTCGGGTCACGAAGAATGTGGACATTATTGAAATAGCTGCTTGCTAGGTCCAGCCATTTCTGGTCTATATATACACCGTGTTCTTCATCAAAAATACATTTTCTAAAAAGGCGCTCCCTCCACCATGCCAGGAATGCATGTGCATTCAAATCATTGGCTAGGGCGATAAACCCAGTATTGATTACACCCCTCATAAGTCTATCCATCTCATTTGGGTTATCGTACCATTCGGTTGAGCTTGGTATTGTACAATGAGGAGTCAGGATAATTGAGTTCTTATTTAATAACTCCCATATTTCATCCAGGCGTGAGGTAATCATAATATCGGAATCAAGGAAGATTAATTTCTTATAACCAAATTTATTAAATAAATGGGAGAGCACATAGGGTTTCATGGATACAGATGATTCCATCGCCTTGTACCAAAATAGCATTTTGCCGATAGAACGATCTTTTATATCATCAATAGTAATGACCTCAAATTTTTCTTTTGCAGGATCAAAATATCCATCCACCCTATCCACCAGTAATAGATACATTTTCCCGTTAGGATGATATTTCAGAAAAGAATCCGCCAGGACACGTGTAGAAGCTAAATAATTCTTGGTAGCTACGGTGCAAATTACTATATTATTATTGTTGTCTACCATATAATTCTCTTTTTCTTAAGAATATTCGTGGTGATCAGTATACGTTTTAGGTAATAATATGGTTTATACAGTAGATGATATAGCATCGTTAAACCGGGAACTGGCATATTGGTAAGCGTGCCTTCAATCCAGACAGATCTTGTTATCTTTTTATATATCCCTTTTTTCTTAATAAGATCCACGAGTTTAATGCCTTCAATTAATTTAAAGTTCATCTCAATCGGCCACGTTATGGTTATGTAATAATTCTTTAATTCCTCGACATCCTTTTTATTTGGGAAAGATATGTACCTGGCAGCGCTTTCCTTCGCTCCACTAAGCAATTGTTCCGGACGCAATTGATGTGCCCTATAGTATTTCGCATAATCCTTTGTATATGTTAGGATTCCATCGTTAACAACAGAACGCAATCTGTAATTCCCTGCGTCATCTGTCTTTCTAAAAATGGGTATCGTCCTGTCATTTAATGTCCTGTAGCCTATTGGGATTCCGTGATTCGGTTTTGTAAGCAATTCAACAATTAGAGAAAATGTATTAAGACGCAGATGGCTAAGCTGGCCCTCTGTTCTGCAGTCAGTTAGCAATCCATAATCCAATGTGGATTGATTAATTCCATTAGGTGTTTCCCTCCCCCAGTAAGATATATAGTACCCGTTCATTTTGGGGAAATCTTCATGGTTACCCAAAGCTGCCCTCAATAAAGCTGTGGTTCTTCCTGATGATTGGGAATCGACAATAGCTATTTTGCCGTGGCACATAAAACCAACAGAGGACAGGTAGTTATATAAGTTTGTTTTGGCAAGTTTGCTAAGAGATTCAATCATGTTCTGAATGTTTTCATTGCTGGTGAATTCATAAATTACATCGCTTTTATGAACGTCTTTTATAGTATCGTGAATATTGACTATTCCATTACTGGATAATAAGCTAACGAATTCGTCTGTATATAACGAATAGCTTTTTAGAATATCAGCGAGAGAAAAATTAATCTTATTTTCCTTTATTACTTTTTCCAAATCGTTAATTTCTTCATATCCGATATGAGTGATTGAAGGTAAAGTCAGTGTATATTTATTAATACACAGATAATCGCCATGTGGAATACCGTCATATTCGTCATATATACCCGCGGCCAATACTTCGTGTATTTTCTTTAATATGAATCCGTCTCTGGATACAAAAAACACCCTGTTTATATTTTGTTCTCTAATTTTTTCAATAATGTTATGGATACAGACTGTTAGCACCGGCCCTAATACGTCATAGCCCAAATTAAACATGATATCATTTGAAGGCTTACGCTTCACTATGGCGTTCGCATACTTGAATTTATTTTTACCCGATAATAATTTGGACAATTTACGTGTTCTGTTTTTTTCACTTTTACTGTTGTACCAAATCGATTTGATACCTGCGCATCGCGCCATATAAACATCATCGCTGACAGAATTACCTATATGAACTATTTTCCCATTTTCATTTTGAATTACATGTCCAAAAAGATTACCACCTTTATTCAATAAGATATCTGATGAGACATAAATATGATCGAAGAAATGAAGGAGGTTATTTTTCTCAAGTATTTTTGAAATTTGACTGCCGGAGTAATATGTATCGGAAATACAAATTAATCTTTTGCCGGCCTTTTTTATTAAATTTAGAATATTTTCTGCGTACGGCGTTGGTTCGGTAATCAGTTCTTCTAAGCCAGTCTCGAAGTCTAATAATTCTGCAAAATCGATCGTATCGTCCGCGTCGCTCGCCTTTAGTAAAGACTGCAACACATCTGCCAATTTAAATTCAGCGTCATGGTTTTGTATTAAAGCCTTGCCTTGCAGCATTTTTGCAATTTCTAGTCGTTTTGCCAGCAATTGTTCGATGCTTATGTGGATTCCTTGTCG
>Ga0315295_10003566_pt1 | contig 13215 bp, 8 predicted proteins | sample YL17G14_0_MG_FD_204453 | JGI IMG/M metagenome (GOLD analysis project Ga0315295, IMG submission 204453) | Sediment microbial communities from Yellowstone Lake, YNP, Wyoming, USA - YL17G14_0 | ecosystem: Environmental > Aquatic > Freshwater > Lake > Sediment | place: USA: Wyoming | collected... | reverse complement strand
GCCTTCTGGACCTCGTGGCCGAAGTCGATCATCCGGTCGAGCATGTGGTAGCACTGCGACCGCTTCCAGCCCAGCGAGTCGAAGACCCCGGCCTTGATCAGACTCTCCACGGCCTTGCGGTTGAGGACTTTGGTGTCGTGCTCGAGGAAGAGGTCGAACGGCGACTTGAAGCCGCCGGCTCTCTTGCGGGCCGCGACGAGCTCCTCGACGGCCGCCTGGCCGATGCCCTTGACCGCGGCCAGCCCGAAGCGGATGTCGCGGCCCTCGACCGTGAACCGGAACTCGCTCTTGTTGATGTCCGGTGGCAGGACCTGGATGCCCATCTCGTGGCACTCGCCGATGTACTTGACGACCTGGGGCGTCGACCCGCGCTCGGCCTCGGACGTCAGCAGGGCGGCCAGGAAATGGACGGGGTAATGGGCCTTGAGGTAGGCCGTCTGGAAGGCCAGGAAGGCGTAGGCGGCGCTGTGGGACTTGTTGAAGCCGTACTCGGCGAACTCCTTGATCTGCTCGAAGATCTTGTCCGCCTTGGACTGGCTGATGCCCTTCCTCTTGGCCCCCTGGACGAACTTCTGCTTTTGGGCCTTCATCGTCTCCTTATCTTTCTTGCCCATGGCCTTGCGCAGGATGTCGGCCCCGGCCAGGGTGAACCCGCCCAGGTCGGTGGCGATGCGCATGACCTGTTCCTGGTAGACGATGATGCCGCGAGTCTCCTTGAGGACGGGCTCGAGCTCGGCGAGCTCGTAGGCGACCCGCTCGGGGTGGTTGCGGCGGTGGATGAACTCGTCGGTCATGCCGCTCTTGAGCGGGCCCGGCCGGTAGAGGGCGTTGAGGGCGATGAGGTCCCGGAATTCCCCGGGGCGAAAGCGGCGCAGGAGGTCCTTCATACCCGGGCTTTCGAACTGGAAGACGCCGTCCGTGTTCCCGGCCTTGAAGACGTCGAAGGTCGGGCCGTCGTCGAGGGGCAGGTTGTTGATGTCGATGACCAGGCTCGTCTCCTTGCGGATGAGCTCCAGGGCGTCGTCGATGACGGTCAGGTTCCGGAGGCCCAGGAGGTCCATCTTGAGCAGGCCCAGGGCCTCGACGTCGCCCATGGGGAACTGGGTCGTGATCTCGCCCTTGACCGACTGGTAGAGCGGCAGGAACTCGACCAGGGGCCGGGGCGTGATGACGATGCCCGCGGCGTGGATGGAGGGGTGGCGGACCTGGCCCTCGATCCGTTGGGCGATGGCCAGGAGCTGGGCGATCTTGGAGTTCCGGTCGCGAAGCGTCCTCAGCTCGGGAACGCTTTTCAGGGCGTCGGCGATCGTCGCGTCCGGCACGAAGGGGATCATTTTAGCGATCCGGTCGACCTCAGGGAGCGGCACTTCGAGGACGCGGCCGACGTCGCGGATGGCGCCGCGGGCGGCCATGGTCCCGAAGGTGATGATCTGGCAGACATTCTCCTGGCCGTATTTTTTGGTCACATACTCGATCATTTCTTGGCGGCGGCGGCCGCAGAAGTCCATGTCGATGTCGGGCAGGCTGATCCTCTCGGGGTTGAGAAAGCGCTCGAAGAGGAGGTCGTACTCGATCGGATCGATCTCGGTGATCTCGAGGGCATAGGCGAGGAGACTGCCAGCCGCTGACCCCCGGCCCGGCCCGACGGGGATGCCCTTCTCGCGGGCGGCCTTGAGCAGGTCCCAGACGATGAGGAAGTAGCCCTCGAAGCCCATCTGCTTGATGAGCTTGATCTCCCGCTCCATCCTCTCTTCGTATTCCGTCATGGAGTGGGAGGCGACGCCGTTCGCCCCCTCGGCCAGGCGTCTGGCCATGCGGGCCCGGAAGCCCGCCCAGGCGATCTCTTCGAAGTACTCGCCGAGGTCCTTGCCGCTGGGCGGGGCGAATTTCGGGAGGTAATAGGTTTTCGTCGGGAAATCGAAGCCGCACTGGGCGGCGATCCGGCCCGTGTTCCGGATGGCCTCGGGCGTCTCGCGGAAAAGCTCCGTCATCTCGGCCGCGGACTTGAAGTAGAACTGGTCCGTGCTGAACTTGAGGCGGTCCGGGTCGGAGATCTTCCGGTTCGTCTGGATGCAGACGAGGACGTCCTGGCTCTCGGCGTCCTCCTTGCGCGCGAAATGGATGTCGTTCGTCGCCACGAGGGGCAGGCCGAGCTTGCGGGCGATGGCGACGAGCTGGGGGTTGACCGCTTTCTGCTCGGGGAGGCCGTGGTCCTGGAGCTCGACGTAGAAGTCGCCGGCCGGGAATATCGAGGCGTAGGCCCGGGCGGAATCCTCAGCCTTCTCGGGGAACCCCCGGGAAAGCCATGTGGCCAGTTCGCCCTTGAGGCAGCTCGAGAGCCCGATGAGCCCTTCGGCATGGGCGGCCAGGAGCTCCTTGTCGATCCGCGGCCGGTAATAGAAGCCCTCGAGATAGCTCTGGGTGACGAGCTTGCAGAGGTTCTTGTAGCCGCGGTCGTCCTTGACGAGGAGGATAAGGTGGAAGTGATGGATGTCGTCCCCGGGGCTCGAATGCTTGTCGAAACGGCTCTGCGGGGCGACGTAGACCTCGCAGCCAAGGATGGGCTTAACGCCCTTGGCCTTGGCCTGCTTGAAGAACTGGACGGCGCCGAAGACGTTGCCGTGATCGGTGATGGCGACCGCGGGCATGTTGTTCTTGTAGGCCTCGTCGACGAGGTCGGCGACCTTCAGGCAGCCGTCAAGGACGCTGTACTCGGAATGGTTGTGAAGATGAACGAATGTCGGTTCCATGGTGATCCGTCAGTCGGCGGCGGACTTATTCCCACTCGATCGTCCCGGGCGGCTTGGTCGTCACGTCGTAGACGACGCGGTTGACGCCCTGGACTTCGTTGACGATGCGCGTCGAGATGCGGGCCATGAGCTTGGGCGGCGCCGGGTACCAGTTGGCCGTCATGCCGTCCGTACTCTGGACGAGCCGGACGACGACGACGCGGTGGTAGGTCCTCTGGTCGCCCATGACGCCGACCGAGCGAACGGGGAGCAGGACGGCGAAGGCCTGCCACAGCTTCTTGTAGATCCCCGCCCGGGTGACTTCCTGGAGGACGATGTCGTCGGCGGCCCGCAGGATCTCCAGGCTGTCCCGATCGACCTCCCCGATCAGCCGGACGGCCAGCCCCGGCCCGGGGAAGGGGTGCTGATGGATGAAGTCCGCGTCGACCCCGAGCTCGAGCGCCAGGGCCCGGACCTCGTCCTTGAAGAGCTCGCGGAGGGGCTCGATGAGCTTGAATCTCAGGCCCTTCGGCAGGCCGCCCACGTTGTGGTGGGACTTGATGACCGACGACGGCCCCTTGACCGGGTTGGACTCGATGACGTCGGGATAGATCGTGCCTTGGGCCAGGAACTCGGCGCCGCCGATCCGCGTCGCTTCACGTTCGAAGAGGTGGATGAAGAGCCGGCCGATCGTCTTGCGCTTGCGCTCGGGCGGGACGATGCCCCGGAGCTTGTCGAGGAACAGGTCCGAGGCGTCGATGCCGATGACCTTCAGGGCGAACTTGTGGCGGAAGGCCTCCATCAGGGCCTCGTACTGGCCCTTCCGCAGGAGCCCGTTGTCGATGAAGATGCAGGTCAGGCTGTTGCGGATGGCCTTGTGGATGATGAGCGAGGTGACGAGCGAGTCGACGCCGCCCGACAGGCCGCAGATGACCTTGCCCGTCCCGACCGTCCGCCGGATCTCCTTGACCTTGCGCTCGATGAACGACGAGATCGTCCAGTCGGAGCGCAGGCCGGCCAGCCGGAAGAGGAAATTCCCCAGGATCTTCTGACCTTCCTTGGTGTGGATGACTTCGGGGTGGAACTGGACGCCAAAGAATTTCCTGGAGCGGTCCTCGATCACGGCCGCGCGGGTGTTGGCCGTGCTGCCGGTGAGGCAGAAGCCGGGCGGCACGCGCTCGAGCCGGTCGCCGTGGCTCATCCAGACCTGCTCCTTGTCCTTGACCTCGGTCAGGAGCCCCGAGCGGTCGAGGACGCGGAGGGAGGCGAATCCGTACTCGCGCTCCTTGGAGGGGATGACCTCGCCGCCGAGCGAGTAGGCCATGAGCTGGACGCCGTAGCAGATGCCCAGGACCGGGACGCCGAGCTCGAAGACGCCCTTGGCCGGGTGCGGCGCGCCCTGGCCGTAGACGCTCTGGGGACCCCCGGAGAGGACGAGGGCGGCCGGCTTCTCCTTACGGATCGCGGCCAGGGGGGTCGAGAAGGGCAGGATCTCCGAGTAGACGCCGAGCTCGCGGACCTTCCGGGCGATGAGCTGGGTGTACTGCGATCCGAAATCGAGGATGAGGACTTTCTGCATGGAGAGATATTATCAGACGGAGGGCGCGGATTCAAATGCGTCCCGCTTGACGATGACGAGCGTCCGGTCGTCGAAAGGTTCCGCGCAGACAGTGAACTCGGCGAGGCGTCGAAAGACCCCTTCCAGGATCGTCCGCGCGTCTTTTTCCCGATCTTCGCGGACGGCCTCGGTTAAGCCTTCGACGCCGAATTCCTTCTCTCCGGTGTTCCGGCTTTCCGTGATCCCGTCCGTATACAACACGAGGACCTCGCCGGGAGCGAGGGCGGCCGTCCCGACCTCGTAGGGGCGGCCGGCGAGCATCCCCAGGCAGAGCCCCGTCGCCGGGAGCTCGCGGACAAGGCCGTCTCGGCCGAAGACGAGCGCCGGATTGTGCCCCGCGTTGACGTAGCGCAGGCCGCCGGTTTCCTTGTCGAGCTCCGCGAAGAAGAAGGTGATGAAGCTATGGATGTCGGAGCTTTCGTGGGCGAAATCGTTCAGCTTCGCGCCGAGCGCGGCGAGGTCGGTCCCGTGCAGGAGCTCGGAGCGGAGCCAGGCCCGGAGCGAGGCCATGAGGAGCGCGGCCCCGACGCCCTTGCCCGAAACATCGGCCACGGCCAGGCCGATCCGCTCAGCGTCGAGGGAAACGAGGTCGTAGTAATCGCCGCCCACCTGCAGGCAGGGGACGGCCCGGGCGGCCATCCCGTAGCCCTCGCAGGACGGCAGCGACTGGGGCAGGAAATCGCGCTGGATGGCCGCGGCGGTCTCGAGATCCCGCTGCACCTTGGCGGCCCCGATGAGCGCGGCGACCTGGCGGGCCTGCTGGATCCTCACGGCGGCCGTGTTGGCCAGCAGCGTGAGGAGCCTGAGGTCGGCGTCCTTGAACGGCTCGAGCCGGGTGTGCCGGTCGGCGTAGAGAACCCCGATGACCTCTTCGTTGTCCCCGATGGGAACGCAGAGCGCCGACCGTATCCCCTTCTCGATGATGCTCGCGTTGCCCGCGACCCTCGGGTCGGCGTCGGCGTCGGAAAGAAGCACGGAGAGATGGCGTTCGTAGGCCATGGCGATGATCGTCCGGCTGACCTGGATCTCCGGGCGTCCGCGCCACAGCCCCTGGATCCTGGCCGCGCGCGTTTCGAGCGCCGCGGAGCCGTCCCCGCGGAGCATGATCACGCACTGGTCCATGGGGAGGTTCTCCGCGATAAGATCCATGATGTCCTCGAGAAGCTCCTGGAGAGGCTTGTGGGCGACCAGGGCCTCGCTGACCCGCATCATGACCTGGAGGATCCGATTCTCTTCCCTGAGGTCGGCCGGAGCGGCGAGCGGGGACGTCCTGGGGTCCGTGGCGGAGGTCTTTTCGAGGATCGTCCGGAAGGGGACCACGGCGCTGGCATTCGTCGCCGACGCGGGAGAGTCGACCATCGTGACGCGGGGCATCCTCGGCCTGTCGAAGGTCATGGTCGTGGAGCCGAGGGCGATCTCGTCACCCTGGGACAGGACCGTCGGGCATTCGACCCGGCGGCCGTTGACGAACGTGCCGTTCTTGCTGCCGGCATCGCGGATGACGAAACCACCGCCCGCGAGTTCGATGAAGGCGTGGCGCGAGGAGCAGTTGGGATCGGCGACGGTGACGTCGTTGCCCTGGGCACGCCCGATGGAAACAGCTTCCTTGTCGATCTCGAGCTTCCACGAGTCGCCCTCTTTAGGATAGATGTAAATCGTGGCCATGGCTGTCCCCCAGGACATTATAGCGCAAACCAGCCAAGTCCGGGAGCCCCGGAGCCACGAACCGGGCTCTTGGCCCTGTTGCCGCAAGAGGCTCAAATTGCCGCTGGGAGGTGATATCTGTTAAACTAGGGGGGATTTTCCTAGGAGAGCGCGACCATGGAATGGGATGACCTGGCCAGAGAATTGAGTCAAGCGACCGAGTCGAAGATCGTTCTTCTCGTCATCGACGGCGTCGGCGGCCTGCCCGTCGATGGAAAAACGGAGCTCGAGACGGCCCGCAAGCCAAATCTCGACGATCTGGCCCGGCGTGGCGTCTGCGGCATATCCGATCCCGTCATGATGGGCATCACTCCCGGCAGCGGCCCGGCCCATCTCGCCCTCTTCGGCTACGACCCTCTCCGCTACCAGCTCGGCCGCGGCATCCTCGAGGCCCTGGGGTCGGGCGTCGAGGTCGGCCGGAACGACCTCGTGGCCCGCGGCAATTTCGCCACGATCCGGGGCGGCCTCGTCGTCGACCGTCGTGCCGGCCGCATCCCGACCGAGGAAAACGTCCGCATCTGCGATTTTCTCAACGCCCATCTCCCCAAGCGCGACGGCGTTGAGGTCCGGGTTTTTCCGGGGAAAGAGCACCGCTTCGTCGCCCGGTTCACGGCCGAGGGCCTGGCCGACGCTTTGTCCGACGCCGACCCGCAGAAGGAGGGCAAGCCCTCGGTCACGACGGCGCCGCTCGTCCCCGAAGCGGCCAAGACGTCGGCGATCGTCAACCGCTTTCTCGACGATGTCGCGTCGGTTCTCGCGGGCGAGGCCAAGGCCAATGCGGCCCTCCTTCGCGGCTTCTCCAAATTCCCCTCCATCCCGACCATGCGGGAGCTGTTCAAGGTCCGGCCGGCGGCCATCGCCAACTACCCCATGTACAAGGGCCTGGCCAAGCTCCTCGGCATGGAGGTCATGGACGTCGGGAGCGAAACGGCGGATCTCTTCGACGCTTTGGAGAAGAATTGGGCGGAGCACGATTTTTTCTACATCCATTATAAAAAGACCGACTCGGCCGGCGAGGACGGAAAATTCGCGGCCAAGGTCGCCGCGATCGAGGCCCTCGACCCTTTCATCCCGCGCCTTCTGGCTCTCAACCCGGACGTCCTCGTCGTTACCTCCGACCACTCGACACCGGCCCTGCTCAAGGGCCACTCCTGGCATCCGAACCCCTTCGTCCTGGCCTCGCCGACCGCCGGAACAGACGACGTCCAGGGGTTCACCGAACGGGCCTGCGCCAAGGGCATTCTCGGGCGCTTCCGCTCCATCTCGGCCATGCCCCTGATGCTCGCCCACGCCCTCAAGCTCAAGAAATACGGGGCATAGAGCGGGCTTGTAGACGCCCCCCGTTTCGGCAGTGATGGGGATCATACATATCCCCCGGCCCCCCTGGGAACCAGTCCCGGCGGTTCCCCCGTCGGCGAGCCGACGGGTCCCCCTCCGCTACGGGGGCTCTGCATGATCCCCATCACTGCCCGGGTGGCGTCAAGCCCGTACACACGGGGGATCCAGGCTAATGGATGGAGCCGACGGACAGGCATAGGGCGAGCCCACGGATAACGCGCAGTGGCGTTCCCAGAGGAGGCCGCGCGAAAACGGGGCTGAGGGTGTCGTCGGAGGGAGCGGCGGGGAGCGGAGTCTTCGTAGCGACCAGCAGAATTGTGGCGGAGTACCCGGAGCTACAATTCTGGTAAATATCTGAAAAGAAATTTCTTTCATTGGACTTGTTTAAGATATTTCCTAGAAGTGCGGCTTCGAGCCGCTCCGCCGCACTTTTATCGGTCGCTCCCCAGAGTTCGCTCCCTGCCGCCCCTCCCATCGAATCCGGTCCGGGATGGCGTAAAGAATCACCGCAGCGGACGGAGACGATGCCCGAGGCCCCTAGGCGGCCGACTGCGGGAACACTCCGAACATTTGTGGACGGGTCCGCGGTGCTACCGGTGGACAACGGGCGACGGGTCCTATAAAATCAATATGAATTGAAACACGAGAGGATACGGCCGCTCTTCCCGATCCTGGCATGTCTCTCTGTCCTCCTCGCCGCCGCGCCCCAGGACGATCCGCGGGTCGAGATCGTCAACCTCCGCCGTTTCACCCATCCGAACTTCACCCGCATCGTCCTCGACATCGGCAAGCTCCGCGAGTACACCTTCGGCGAGCTCCAGGACCCCGGCCGGATCTACGTCGACGTCCTCCAGGCCAAGCTCAACCCCATCCTCCAGGGTCAATCCTACCCGGTCAAAGCGGATTACATCAGCCAGGTCCGGATCTCGCAGAAGACGCCCTCGACGGTCCGGGTCGTCGTCGACGTCGAGTTCCCCAGGATCCTGTCTCACAGGGTCTATCCTCTTCTCGACCCGTTCAGGCTGGTCATCGACATCTATCCGCGCGAAACGAAAGCGCCATCCTCGCCGACGCCGCCCGACAAGCCTCTTCCCCCCGCCGATAAGACCCAGCCGCCCGTGAAACGCGAGGTGGCCCCTCGAGACCCGAACCTCGCGGGGACCTCCTTGGCCCGCCAGCTCGGGCTCGGCGTCCGGACCATCGTCATCGACCCCGGCCACGGCGGCCCGCGGCCCGGCACGATCGGCAAGAGCGGTCTTCAGGAGAAGACCGTCAACCTCGACGTCGCCCTGGCCCTCCAGAAATTACTCAAGGAAAAAGCGGGCCTCGACGCCATTCTGACCAGAGAGTCGGACGTCGATGTGCCCCTCGATAACCGGACGGTCATCGCCAACCAGAAACGGGCCGACCTGTTCGTGTCCATCCACTCCAACGCCCACCGGGACAGGAAGCGCGGCGGTGTCGAGACGTTTTTTCTGAACATAAGTCCCGACCCGTCGGTCATCGAGCTGGCCGCCGCCGAGAACGCCACCTCGACCAAGAACATCGGCGAGATGAAGACGATCCTCCAGAAGATCGTCCAGAACAGCAAGATCCAGGAGTCGCGGGACCTGGCCGAATTCATCCAGAAAGATCTCGTCCGGTCCCTCGCCAAGGACCTGCCTTCGGTCAAGAGCCTGGGCGTCAAGGGCGGCCCCTTCTGGGTCCTCATCGGGGGCGAGATGCCCTCCGTGCTGGTCGAGATCTCCCACCTCAGCAACGCCAAGGAGGAGGCCAAGCTCAAGACCAAGAAATACTGCGAGCTGGCCGCCCAGGGCATCTACGACGGGATCATGGAATACATACGCTCCCTCGGGAAAGGATAGAAACGATGAAGAGACGCGATTTCATCAGAGACGTGGCCGCGGGCAGCTTGGCTCTCCGCTTCGGTCCGGAGGTATTCGCCGGACAGGCGTCCGCCAAGGCCCCGGCCCTCCAACTCGCCGCGGTCGAGGGCGAATCCCCTTACGCCATCACCAAGGAAGCCGTGGCCATGCTCGGCGGTATGAAGCGGTTCGTCGGCAAGGGCGACAAAGTCGTCATCAAGCCGAACATCGGCTGGGACCGGACACCGGAGATGGCTGCTTGCACCAATCCCGAGGTCGTCAAAGCCCTCGTCGAGCTCGTCCTCGAGGCCGGGGCGAAGAAGGCCGTCGTCATCGATAATACGACCAACCAGTCCAAGAGGTGCTACGTCCGCTCCGGCATCCAGGAGGCCGTGAAGCAGGCCGGCGGGGACATGCTTTTCGTCGACGACTACCGGATCAAAAAGATGGCCCTCAAGGGCGCCTGGATCAAGGAATGGGAAATCGTCCTCGACGTCGTCGAGGCCGACAAGATCATCAACGTTCCCATCGCCAAGCACCATTCGCTCTGCCGCCTGACCATGGGCATGAAGAATTGGCTCGGCGCGACCGGAGGCGCCCGCAACCAGTTCCACCAGAGCCTCGACAAGGCCGTGGTCGACCTGGCCGCCTTCTTCAAGCCCCAGCTGACCGTTCTCGACGCCTACCGCATCCTCGTCCGCAACGGGCCGCAGGGCGGGCGCATTTCCGACACCGAGCTCATGAAAACCGTCGTCGCCGGGACGGACCCCGTCGCCGTGGACGCCCTGGGGGCCTCGTTCTTCGGGGTCGCGCCGCGCGAGCTTCCCTACCTCGGTTACGCCCGGGAGAGGGGTCTCGGAGAATTCGAACTGGAGAAGGTTCGCCTTGAAAAGAGAAAAATCTAGGAAGCACCGCGTCCTCGAGCTCCTCCGGATGGCCTGCCAGACGGCGTTCTTCGGGCTCTTCCTCTATCTTCTGCTCGGTGCCCATTACACGGGTGAGGATTACATCGGCTCGACCGTCCAGCGCTTCTTCCATTTCGACCCGCTTCTCGCCCTTGTCACCATCGTTTCGGCCCGTCTTGTCTACGCCTATTTCGCTTTCGCGCTGATCACGGTCGTGGCCACCATCCTTTTCGGCCGCGTCTTCTGCGGCTGGGTTTGCCCGCTCGGGGCCGTCCACCAGTTCTCCTCATTCGCCTTCAAGAAGACGAAGTTCCTCAAGCCGCCCCGGGAGGAGAAATCGAGCCTGGCCTGGAAGTACTACATTCTGATCATCGTCCTGGCCGGAGCTCTGTTCGGTTTGGACCTGGCCGGATACCTCGACCCCTTCTCGTTCCTGACCCGGTCCTTCGCTACGGCCGTGTTCCCCTCGTTGGCCTACGTCCTTTCCAGCCTGAACGGCGTCCTCTACGGCCTCGGAATCACGGGCTTGGCCCGTTCGGTCTCCCAGGCCCTCGAAAACTGGACCATCAACGTCACGTTCGTCCAGGGGTTCTCCATAGGCCTCCTCTTCCTCGGCGCGGTCGCGCTCAACGCCCAGAAGGAAAGGTTTTGGTGCCGTTATCTCTGCCCGACCGGCGCCCTCCTCGGCCTCCTCAGCCGCGGGAACCTGTTCAAACTCAAGATCGACGAGGAGAAATGCATCAAGTGCGGCCTCTGCACCCAGCATTGCGAGACGCAGGCCCAGCCGTATCCGAACGAGAAGTGGAAAAGCGGCGAGTGTATCTACTGCCAGAATTGCGCCTCGATCTGCCCGACCGGCGCCATCCGTTTCCCGGTTTCCGCCCGGCCCGAAAAAATGACCAACGTTTCGAACGTCGATTTGTCGCGGCGGAAACTCCTCCTGACGACCTTCCTCGGTGTCGTGGCCATCCCCTTCTTCCGCCTGACACCCGTCCACAAGCGGGCCTCCCTCAAGCTCATCCGGCCGCCAGGCTCCCTTCCCGAGAACAAGTTTCTGGCCAAATGCGTCAAGTGCGCCCAGTGCATGCGCGCCTGCCCGACGGGCGCCCTTCAGCCGGTCCTGACCGAAGCCGGCCCCGAGGGAATCTATACGCCCAGGTTGGACATGAAGGTCGGCTACTGCGAATACTACTGTTCGCTCTGTACACAGGTCTGCCCGACGGGAGCGATCAAGAAGTTGACCATCGAAGAGAAGAACAAAGTCAAGATCGGCACGGCCTGGGTCAACAAGAGCCGCTGCATCCCCTACGTCCTGGGCAAACCGTGCATCGTCTGCGAGGAACACTGCCCCGTCTCGCCGAAAGCCATAAAGTTCCTCGAGATCGAGACCAAGCTCCCCGACGGCTCGGTCGCCGTCCAGAAGGCTCCGGTGATGGACATCGAGCTTTGCACCGGATGCGGGATCTGCGAGAACAAGTGCCCGGTCAGGGACGACCCGGCTATCTTCGTCACGAGCGTAGGCGAAACGCGGTCGGCGACGAACCGGCTGCTCCTCGACATTACGAAGGAGACGCCCGTCGACCCGTATAAGTGAGACCTAGTCGGCCAGGGCCTTCTTCAGTTCGTCCCTGAGCCGGGGCACAACTTCGAAGAGGTCGCCGACGATGCCGTAGTCGGCCACCTTGAAGATCGGCGCCTCGGCGTCCTTGTTGACGGCCACGATGACCTTGGAGGACGACATCCCGGCCAGGTGCTGGATGGCCCCGGAAATCCCCACGGCTACATAAAGGTTGGGGGAGACGGTCTTGCCGGTCTGGCCGACCTGGTGCTGGTGGCCGATCCAGCCGGAATCGACGGCCGAGCGCGAGGCGCCGACGGCGGCTCGCGGGAAGACGGCGGCGAGGTCGTGGAGAAGGACGAAGTTCTCCGGCCCCTTGAGGCCGCGGCCGCCTGAAACGACCACGTCCGCTTCGGTTACGTCGACTTCGGCGCTTTCTTCCTTCAGGACCTCGGCGACGCGGCCCTTGACCGTTCCGTCGGGGACCGTGACGTCCATCTTGACGACTTCCCCGGCACCGGGAACGGCTTCGCCAAGCGGGAAGACGTTCGGCCGGAGGGTGGCCAGCTTGGGCGTGGATCTCAGGGTCAAGGACAGGAACGCCTTGCCCGCGTAGATGGGCCGGGTGAACTCGAGCGCTCCGGCCTTGACCGCGATTTTCACGCAATCCGAGGCGAGGCCCGCGCCTAGCCGGGCGGCGACCCGTGGCGCGAGGTCCCGGCCCATGGCCGTGGCCGCGAAAAAGAGGGCCGCGGGTTTCACCTCCCCGACGAATTCGGCCAGGGCCAGCCCGTATGCTTGCGAGGAATAGTCCACAAGAGACTTATTTTCAATAAGATAGACCTTGGCCGCTCCAAGCGCGAATGCGCTCGGGACTAGGTCCGCGACGGCGCCGCCGACCAGGATGGCGGCTGTCTCGACACCCATCTCGCCAGCCCGGCGCTTGGCCTCGGAGAGGGCTTCGAGCGAGCTCTTCTTGATCTTCCCGTCCCGCGTTTCCATGAATACGGCGATCATCGTCCCTCTCCTTTATATGACCTTGGCCTCGGCCCGGAGGAGGCGCACGAGCTCGCGGGCCGTCTCGATCGGATCGCCCTTCAGGATTTTCCCGGCCTGTCTCTGGGCCGGGACGTCCAGGCTGGTAACCTCGACCTGCGAGGCAAGCTCGTCCGGCCCGAGGCCAAGCTCTTCGAGCTTGACGACCGGGATATCCTTCTTCTTAGCGGCCATGATGCCCTTGAGCGTTTCGTAGCGGGGCTCGTTCAGGCCCTTTTGGGCGGTGACGACCGCGGGAAGGGAGAGGACGACTTTTTCCATCCCCCCCTCGATCTCGCGGAGGGCCGTCGCGGACGTCCCTTCGACCTCGAGCTTGGTCACGACGGTCGCCTGGGGCAGACCGAGGAGCTCGGCGACCATGGCCGGAACCTGGCTGTTGTCGGTGCCCACCGACTGCTTCCCGAAAAGAAGGAGGTCCGTCCCGGCGAACTTCCGCTCCACG
>Ga0315295_10003564_pt1 | contig 13224 bp, 8 predicted proteins | sample YL17G14_0_MG_FD_204453 | JGI IMG/M metagenome (GOLD analysis project Ga0315295, IMG submission 204453) | Sediment microbial communities from Yellowstone Lake, YNP, Wyoming, USA - YL17G14_0 | ecosystem: Environmental > Aquatic > Freshwater > Lake > Sediment | place: USA: Wyoming | collected... | reverse complement strand
GATTGCTCATCTTTACTCCTTTCTTTTTGCTCGTCACAAAAAGAATAGAGCATTCTCTTCATTATTTCAACTAGTTATCTTGCTTATTGCAATATTATCGCAAACTGTGAGTTTTGCAATTGGCTCACTAAATTTGGATTTAGTTTTCAAGTTGAGCAATCTAAGATTTCTACTCCACCCATATATTAAACGCCTAACCAAGGCATCCAGCGGACGGCTTTCAGCCGCCGCTGATCTGCACGTTAGAGCCAAGTAAGAAATCAAAGGAGGTTGAAATGTCCACATATAATCTGTTTATCAGTCATTCCTGGACTTACAGCGATGCCTACCAGAAGTTTGTCAATCTATTAGATCAGGCACCCAACTTTTCTTACAAGAATTACTCTGTTCCAAAAGATGATCCAATACATGATGCTCCTAACCAGACCCAGCTCTACGAAGCTATCAAGAAACAAATTGCACCATCACAAGTCGTCATAATTCTTGCCGGGGTTTACGCATCATACAGCAAGTGGATCGACAAGGAGATTCAAATAGCTAAGAAGGAATTTCCTGCTACTAAGGCCATAATTGCCGTCCAGCCTTGGGGGGCCGAAAAAACATCCCAAAAAGTAAAAGACAACGCCGATACAATTGTCGGGTGGAATACTGATAGTATAGTGTCTGCCATACGGAAACTGGCTAAATAATTCGAATTGGGAGGCTACTTCTTGTCGCAAGAAAATATACAAAAGAAGCTTATTGTAAAGAGTCGAGAAGAATATGGCGAGAAATATTTCGATCATCTTCTTGAAATGTATAAGCTTTATGTTACTATGGCTGACAATATAAGTTCGAGAAGGCAGACTGCCAACTCTTTTTTCCTGACAGTTAATACAGCTTTAGTAGCACTCTGGAGTTCCGCCAAACATTGTTTTGGGGAACAGGCTTTACAATTTATCTGGTTAGTCGCGTTATGTGGCATCGTGCTTTGCTACGCATGGTACAGGCTCGTGAGGTCTTACAAGGATCTTAATAGTGCAAAGTTTAAGGTAATTCATCTAATTGAGCAGGGCTTGCCGCTTTCCCCGTATGACGCTGAATGGGAGGCGGTAGGTAGGGGCAAGAACAAGAAGCTTTATTTGCCCTTCACGCATATAGAAATCTACGTCCCGTGGGTGTTTCTATTAATTCATGCTCTGGCGATCCTGCTAACGGTACCATGGTTACTATTATTCAAATGTTTATAGATGTTCTAACAAAGGCATTCAGACGGACATAGGCTGCCGCCCGCGCAGGTGATCAGTATTGTTATGCATTTTGAACTGGATGTTTGATGTCTCTAAACGAAGCGGACACCAGAGCCAAACTCATTGACCCCGCCATTCACAAGCGTGGCTGGACGGAAGACCTTATTCGGCGTGAAGAGACGGCAGGCACGGTCGAGATCATCAACGGCAAGCCACGGCGACGCTCACGCGGAAAGATCGACTATGTCCTGCGGGTGAAGGTCAACGTCGACACCCAACCCGTCGCCCTGGCTCTCATCGAGGCCAAGCAAGAAAGCCTTCCAGCCGGGTACGGCCTCGACCAGGCCAAGGGTTACGCCGAGTGTAGGCGGCTCCATGTTCGCTTTGTGTTCTCGTCCAACGGCCACCAGTACGTCGAATTCGACTGCTTCACGGGGTTGACCTCCGCGCCGAAGCCCATTGCAGAGTTCCCTGCCCCGGCCGAACTTCGCACCCGGTATGAGCAAGGCATGGGCTTCACGCTCGAATCCCCAGCCGCCCGGCCCCTGTTGCAGCCATACCCCGGTGGCGAAGGTACGCGGCGTTACTACCAGGACGCCGCGATCCGCGCGGTCATGGAGAAGATCGCTTTCTGCGAGGTCGCGGGGGACCCAAGGCGCGCCCTGCTTGCCATGGCGACGGGTTGCGGCAAGACTTTTATCGCTGTCAATTTACTGAAACGCATGTCTGATGCCGGACAAATGAAGCGAGCCCTATTCGTCTGTGACCGCGACGAACTCCGCACCCAGGCCCTCAAGGCCTTCCAAAACGTCTTCGGTGCAGACGCCGCCGAGGTGTTCCGCAAGCCGGACGGCACCAACAACGCCAGGAACGCCCGCATCCACATCGCCACGTACCAGACGTTGGGCGTGGAGAACGAGAACGGCGACGCAACCTTCCTGACCACCTACTATCCCGAAGACTACTTCACGCACATCGTCATCGACGAGTGCCACCGCTCGGCCTGGGGCAAGTGGTCGCAGGTGCTCACGCGCAACCGCAATGCGGTGCAGATCGGTCTCACCGCCACGCCGCGCCAGCTCGAATGCAAGGAAGAAACCGCCGAGGCCAGGCAGGACGCCCAGATCACCGCCAACAACATCGCCTACTTCGGTGAGCCGACCTATGAGTACGACATTGCCCAGGCCATCGAGGACGGCTACCTCGCCGCCTGCGAAATCCAGAAGGGCCGCGTCAACCTCGACGACACAGGCATCACCAAGGCCGAGATCATCGCTCGCAACCCGGTTGATGCCATCACCGGACAGCCGCTCACGCCCACCCAAATCGACGATCTTTATGATCGATACCAGTTCGAGGACCGCATCCTGCTGCCGGATCGCGTCCTGGCCATGTGCCAAGACCTGTTCCAGTACCTCGTGGATACTGGCGGCCCCGAGCAGAAGACCATCATCTTCTGCGCCCGTGACCGCCACGCCGACGATGTGGCCGTTTGCCTGAACAACCTCTACGTCAGGTGGTGCGCAGAAAACGGCAAGCAGCGGCTGGTGTATTACGCCTTCAAGTGCACCGCCGCCAGCAGCGGCAACGACCAGCTGCCTGACCTGCGCGCCTCGTCCCGCAGCCATTTCATCGCCACCACGGTGGACCTCTTGACCACCGGCGTGGACGTGCCCTGCGTGCGGAACATCGTTTTCTTCAAGTACATCAAGAGCCCCATCAGCTTCTACCAGATGGTCGGCCGGGGCACGCGTATCGATGCGCCCACGGGTAAGCTGATGTTCCGCGTCTACGACTACACCGATGCCACGCGCCTCTTCGGTGAGGGCTTCATCACCAAGCCGCCACGCACCGGCAGGGAACGCCCCGAACCTCCTCCGCCTTCTCCACCCCAGGAGCCAACGATCAGCGTCGAGGGTTTCGACGTTCACATCACCGATGCCGGCCGTTTCATCGTCGCCGACGTGGACGGCAAGGCCATGCCTGTGCCTATTGATGAATACAAGGCGCGCCTGGCCGCGCGGCTGGTGCAGGAGGTGCCTACGCTTAACGACTTCCGTGGCCGTTGGATCGACCCGCCGTCACGCCAGGGCCTCATCACCGCCCTCGTGACCTCTGGCTACTCGCCGACCGTCGTGCGGATGGTGGATGACCGGCAGGACTACGACCTTTACGACGTGCTGGCTGAACTTGGCTGGGGCATGAACCCGCGCACCCGCCGCGACCGCACGCTGGCCTTCACCTACAAGCACGAAGACTGGATCAACGCACTGCCCGGCAGGTCTGCCGCGACCATTCGCGCCATCGCCAGTCAGTTCGAACGCGGCGGCACCGAGGGCCTAGAGAACCCGCAGATCTTCCAGACCCCGGAGGTCAAAGCCGCCGGAGGACTTGCAGCGCTGCAAATGGCGGGTAACCCGCGCGACCTGCTCATTGAGACCAAGACAAGGATGTTCGCCGCATGAACAAAACTACTTCGATTCCCGCACGCCCTGCCGGAAAGGATTCGCCATGGCCATTGATCCGCCTGGGTGATGTCACGCGTACTTCCAGCGGAGGAACGCCGTCTAGGTCAGTGGTGGCTTATTACCAAGGCAACATTTGCTGGGCCAAGATCGAGGACTTAACCCGAAGCGGCATGTGGCTTCAGCACACAGAAGAGAGAATTACTGAAGCTGCAGTCGAAGGGACAAACGCTAAGGTGTTCCCTGCTCGTACAGTTTTCATTGCAATGTACGGCTCAATCGGTGCGACTTCAATCACAGCAGTCCCAATGTCGTGCAATCAGGCTATTCTTGGGTGTGAGTGCAACCCTGATCTCTACCCAGAGTTCCTGTACTATTGGGTCTGTCTAAACCGTGACGCACTCTTACGGCGTGGGCGAGGTGGCACACAAGCAAACCTTAATGCTAAAATCGTCAATGACCTGCGAATACCCTATCCTCTCCTTTCTGAACAGAAGCGCATTGCGGACGTATTGCAGAAGCAGATGGCGGCGGTGGACAAGGCCCGCACGGCAACTCAGGCCCGCCTTGCGGCAGTCAAAGCTCTGCCAGCCGCCTTCCTCCGCCAGGTCTTCCCCCAACCCGGCCAACCCCTTCCCGACGGATGGCGCTGGGTGAGATTAGGGGACTTTGCAGATACCACAAGTGGAACAACCCCATCACGTTCGAATCCCGAATACTATGGCGGCAACATCCCGTGGGTTAAGACCGGTGAGTTGCGTGATGAGTGCATTGACCAGGCCGAGGAGCACGTGACGAGACTGGCCCTTGAGGAATGCTCCCTTTCCCTGTTGCCTCCCGACACACTTCTTATTGCTATGTACGGGCAGGGACAGACTAGGGGCAGAACGGGTCTTCTAAGAATTTATGCCACAACGAATCAGGCATGCTTTGCAGTTCTACCTAACGAGACAGAATTCTCCCCCTCTTATCTGCAGGCTTGGTTTCGCCTCAATTATCAACGTATTAGGACCGAGACAGAGAGCCGCGGTGGGAATCAACCCAATTTGAACGGCCAAATTCTACAGAACATGATGGTCCCTCTCCCTCCATTAGCAGAGCAGGGGAGGATTGCGGGACTGTTACACGAGCAGATGGCCACCGTGGATAAGGCGCGCGCGGCGGCGGAAGAAGAGTTGAACACAATCAACGCCCTACCGGCGGCCCTGCTGCGCCGGGCATTCAACGGAGAAATATAAGGAGCAAGAGCATGAACCAGAATCTGTTTGATAAATTGCGCACACTTCGGAATGAGGTCGCTCACGGAAGATATGGTTTTAATCCTGCAGAATTGGCAAAGCGTCTTTCCGAGATGGGTTTATCAATACCGGTCGCCGATCTGCCCGAGGTCACGGCTCTACTGTTGAAGGGCTTTGGGAGGGAGGAGGGGTTCTATTACGTACCACAGTCCATATTAAGCGTGTTCGCGAAACTGCTCGATGGAAGATCTGCCAGCATCGTTTGCGATCCATGGGCCGGAATGGGTACTGTATTGGCGTCGGTCCTCGAGACAACACAAGCAACGAAGGCTCTCGCTTTCACGAAGAACTATAACGAGGCTGAACTTGGTCGCGTTCTGCTGAGCTCGGCAGATTGGCACGTTGGTGATCCGTGCCAGTTGCTGAGCAGATTGCCCGCTAATCTCGACGTTGTGGCGAGCGTGTTGCCCTTCGGTGTACGGGGATCAAAACCAATAGAAGTGCAAACAGCGGATGGAACTAGCCTTGCTCTCCAAGATGATCTTGGGCACCAGATTCTTGCCGCTTCGTCCCTGAGATTGTTGGCCAGCGGTATTGGTCTCTTCATCATCCCTCAGTCCTTCTTCTTCTCGCAGCGGTCCGTCCTCAAGCAGTTCGACACGCTCGGCTTGGGAATAACGGCTGCCTTGGCGCTTCCTTCCGGTGCTTTTGCCCCTTATACGAACATTTCGACATATCTCATAGTGGTCGGGAAACGTCCTTCTTCTCGAATGTTCGTGGCGCAGCTTTCCACAGATGCGAACACCAACCTGCAGATCATTGAGAACTTCAAGCAGGGTAAGGAGGGTGCATCCCTTGAGCTGGGCCGTTTCGTTGATGTCTCCACGTTCACTGGGGTAGACGCCCTGCGCACATTCGAACACCTTGAGCAGGCGGAGCGCCGATTCGGTTACCCGGCAGTGCGCTTGGAAGAGCTCGCAACCGCCATCACGCTGGGTCGACCCGGAAATGAATTCGCCTTTCCAAGGCGAGACAATGCGATCTTCGTGCCCCTCATTGGGATCAGTGATGTCGTTGATTCCCTGGATGACGCGACCCTAAAGCAACAGAACTATGTCCAGGTTGCCATTGACCCAACCCGGTCTGATGCTCGTTTCGTCGCTAGATTTCTGAACTCTGAATTTGGCAGAGAAATCCGCGAACTCAACAAGTCTGGATTGATACCCAAGCTCAATAAGCAATCGTTGAAGGGAATTCGTGTATTCATCCCCAACCTTCAAACTCAAAGAGATATGTTGGCAACGGAAGCCCGGATCATCGCCGAGCAGAATACGCTTCTGGGCCTGCAGAACGAAATCGCTGAATGCCGTCGGGAACTGTGGGCAAACCCCCAATCTCAGCGGGACATTACCCGGCGTCTTGACGCTCTGTCATCGCGCCTTTCTGGCGAACTGAAGCGGCAAACCGTAGAGAGTCTCGATCAATGGTTTGAATCACTGCCGTTTCCAATGGCGTCAATTCTCAGGGCATGGCAGGCGACACCGAATGATGATTTCAAAACAAAGTACGAGCATTTGCTCCATTTCTTTGAGGCTTCAGCAGAGTTCGCGGGGATTATCCTCTTGAGCGCATTCATTTCGAGAGAAAATTTTTTTGAGGTGATCAAGAAGGACCTGCTCGAATCTCTGAAAAAGCAGAACCTCAGCTTTCAGAGGGCAACCTTCGGCACTTGGAAGCTGGTGATTGAGTATCTCGGCAAGCAGGTTCGCCAACTACTGTCGGGAGACAAGGACCAGCGCGCAACATGCTCAGACATGTTCGCGGACCCAAGCATGCAATTACCCGAGATCCTGAGCAGGAAGGAATTGGCGGAGATTGTCTCCGTAACAAACAAGCTGCGCAATGATTGGGCGGGCCACGGTGGAGTCGTAGGTCAAGAAGAAGCCCATCTCCGCAATGAGCAACTGTTAGCTGAGGTCCAGAAAGTAAGAGAGGTAACGGGTGATTTGTGGTCAACCGTACAGCTCGTTCACTGCATGCACTGCCTACCGCGTCGTGGTTCTTTTGAGAATGAAGTGGCCGTGTTGATGGGCAGTAACAGCGAGTTCCTCAAAGAGACCAGAGCGATGCCCGCATGGCTCGACGTCGAACGGCTCTATCTCGTTCGCAAGGATGGCGGCCAGGCTCTTCAACTTCTGACTTTCGTACAGGTCGGCCCCTCGCCACCATCGGCCAAGAACGCATGCTATTTCTTCAGTCGGATTGAGAAAGATGAGCTCAGGTATCTCTCTTATCACTTCATCGATCAACCAGTACGAAAGTACCCCATCGAAGATGCTCGCGAGGCAATTTCTCTTTTACAAGACAACGGAGAAATTTGATATGGCACGAGGACAGAAGAAAAACAACAACGGCAACGGCAAACGACTGGCTACCCCGCAATCGGTGGATCAGGCGGTCAAGAGCATCTGCGACATCATGCGCCGCGGTAACTGTGCAGGGGCGATGCAGTACGTGCCCGAACTGACCTGGATTCTCTTCCTGCGCATCCTCGACGAGAAGGAACACCGCGAGGAGCAGGAGTCTGAGGCGCTGGGCGTGCCTTTCCGGCCCTCTTTGGAAGCGCCGTTCCGCTGGCGGGATTGGGCTGCACCGCCGGAGACGTTGCTGCAGGGTCAGAGCAACAAGCGCGTCGAGCTTCAGAACTCACCGCAGAATGCCTTCTTCAACTTCGTCAATACAGAGTTGTTGCCACACCTCAAGGACTTGAAGAACCGGCCCGACGCCTCGCCGCGCCAGAAAGTCATCAGCGAGATCATGACAGGCGTCGAGCGGGTCCGTATCGACACGGAGCGGAACTTTCTCGACGTGCTGGACAAGGTGGATGAGCTCACCACCGAGGCCGTGGACCCGACACATGTCTTCACGCTCTCGCAGGTCTATGAAGGACTGCTCCTGAAGATGGGCGAGAAGGGCAATGACGGCGGCCAGTTCTTCACCCCGCGCCAGGTCATCAAGGCGATGGTCCAGGTCATGGACCCCATGGCAGACGAGACCGTCTATGATCCGGGCTGCGGCACCGGTGGCTTTCTGGCACAGTCGTTCGAGCACATGGCCGGACCAAACAATGAAAAGGTGCAAACGGCCGAGCAACTCGAAACGCTTAAGGAGCGGACTTTCTGGGGCAGGGAGAAAGAGAACCTCATCTATCCCATCGCCCTGGCGAATCTCATCCTGCACGGCATCGACAAGCCCAACCTCTGGCACGGCAACACGCTGACAGGGCAGGAAACATACGGCGGGCTGTTCGAGGGCGCGCCGCAGACCTTCGATGTGATCCTCACCAATCCGCCCTTCGGCGGGAAAGAAGGCAAAGAAGCCCAGACCAACTTTGACTACAAGACCGGCGCGACGCAGGTGCTGTTCCTCCAGCACGTCATCCGCAGCCTACGCGAGGGTGGCCGGTGTGGGATCGTCATAGACGAGGGGCTTCTGTTCCGCACAAATCAAGATGCTTTCGTCAAGACCAAGCGCAAGCTGCTCGACGATTGCGACCTGTGGTGCGTGGTCAGTCTGCCGGCCGGTGTGTTCACGGCGGCGGGCGCGGGCGTGAAGACCAACCTGCTTTTTTTCACCAAGGGCCAGCCCACGCGGAAGATATGGTATTTCGAATTATCAGAACTGAAGATTCGCAAGAAAACGCCTCTGATGCTCAAGCATTTTGAGGAATTTCTGCGTTTACTTCCGACTCGCGGCGACAGCGAGCTTTCCTGGACTGTGGACATGGACGCGTGGAAGCAAGCCGCCGCCGAGCAATCCCGGCCCCTCAAGGAGCAAGCCACGGCCAAGAGCCAGCAGGCCGCGCAGTGGTCGCAGCGCACTGCCGACCTGAAGAAGGCCCGGCCGCGCGATGACCAGGCCATCGAGGAGGCCGAAGCCAAGGCCAAGGAACTGACACGCGCGTCGAGGGATCTGGCCGCCAAGGCCAAGGAAATCGAAGACGCCGTCTACGACCTCAAGGCCGTCAATCCGCACAAGCGGCCGGTCGTGGACACGCGAACGCCCGAAGAACTCATGGACATCATCGAGGCCAAGGGGAAAGAAGTCGCCGTTGCATTGGCGGCCTTGCGCAGTGTAACGATTGCGGTAGGAGAGACAACAGACGCATAACCGGTTGTAGCGGACGGCGTTCCGCCGTTGCTGAACCGAGGCGTTGGAACTCAAAATGATTCTTCATATTCCACATTCATCCCGCACGATTCCAGATGATTTCAGAGACCAGATCGTCCTTTCAGACGAGGATCTCTGCATAGAGCTGAGGCTGATGACCGACGCGTGCACCCACGAACTTTTCTCCTTGCCGGAAACAACTATAGTCCGGTTTCCCATTTCCAGACTCATCGTTGATGTAGAGCGCTTTCCGGACGACGCCGAGGAGCCTATGAGAAAGGTGGGAATGGGCATGATTTACACACTCACGGCCTATGGGAATAAGCTCAAGCGCACCCTCCAACCGCATGAGAAGAGGAATCTGGTATCTCAATACTACAAGGCTCACCACCAAAAACTCTTGGCAGAGGTGAAAAACGAGCTGGAAAAGCATGGAAAGGCGCTGATTGTCGACTGTCACAGTTTCCCAAGCCAGCCTTTACCATGTGATAACGACCAATCAATTCCGAGACCAGAGTTCTGCATAGGCACAGATTCCTTTCACACGCCAAGGGCATTGATCCAGGTAACTGCGCAGAGCATCAAGAAGATGGGCTACAGTGTGGGAATAAACCGGCCATATGCAGGATCAATGGTGCCAATGGCCTTTTACAAAAAAGATCGCCGAGTAGCGTCAATAATGATAGAAGTCAACCGCAGCCTTTACATGGACGAGTTGACTGGAACGAAAACAAGTAGATTTGATCCTATCAAAGAGCAGATACAAATACTTCTAGGTTTAATCAGGGAGTTCCAACGAAAGGCTGAACCGGACGCGCGGGGTCAGTGGCGAAGTGTTACTCTCAAGTCCCAGGCCGCTCGCCGGTTAGCCTGAACGTTACATGCTGCCGCTCTTGACATTTCCCGGCTCAAGACTATTATATTAAAAAACAACATTGTACTACTTCTATGTACTGGATTTACGCCTATATGAGGAGGATACCATGAAAAGATCGTTATCAATCGTCATAATACTTTCGTTAGGTGCCCTGTTGAGCGGGTGCATCGTATCAAAAACACCAACCACAAATGACGTTAACATACCGTTCGGTGAGCAGGTGACATTCAGCGTGGTCGTATTCCCACCCACCGCGACCTACGCCTGGACTCTGGACGAGGCGCCCCTTTCGAACGAGGAGAGCTCATATGTGTACACCGCGCAGGGAGGAGGACATACTCTCATAGTGCGGGCAACGCATGCATTTGGTACGGATACACAGGCTTGGTATATCCAAACCCCCAGCCCTCCAGTCGCACATACGGGACCTGACCAGACGGTGGCGGAAAATGAGGTGGTAACCCTTGACGCCTCCAATTCAACCGATCCGGATGGTGATATTGTCTCCTACGCCTGGGAACAGATCGGCGGCATCCATCAGGTTGTGCTATCGAACCCCAGTGCTATCACGACCACCTTCCAGGCACCGGACGTGGATGCTAACGGCGATGCCCTGACCTTTAAACTGACCGTGACGGATAATGGTGGACTCAAATCAACCGACACTTGTATCGTCAACGTCACCTGGGAGAATGAACCGCCGACAGCCGTCACCGGTCCGGATCAGACAGTCGATGAGGGGGTTCTCGTCACCCTGGATGGCTCGGCTTCTACAGACCCTGACGACGGCATCGCCTCCTATGACTGGCAACAGAAGGAAGGTCCTCCAGTCACCCTCTCCAATGCGGGTGCCATGCAGCCAACATTCACGGCCCCCAATGTAGGTCCCGCTGGTGCTGCCCTCAAATTTGAGCTGACCGTGACGGATAATGGTGGACTCAAATCAACCGACACTTGTATCGTCAACGTCACCTGGGAGAATGAACCGCCGACAGCTGTCACCGGTCCGGATCAGACAGTCGATGAGGGGGTTCTCGTCACCCTGGATGGCTCGGCTTCTACCGACCCTGACGACGGCATCGCCTCGTATCTATGGCAACAGACCGGCGGGCCTGCCGTGACGATGACCAATGCTAACGCGGCCATCGCGCAGTTCACCGCTGCTGTTACTAGTGGATCAGTGCTGACCTTCGATCTGACCGTGACGGATGCAGGAGGATTGCAGGCAACGGATACCTGTGTGATAACAGTGATCGATCCCATCAGCTTTTTATTGAGCACCCTAGTCAGTATCCCTGGCGGCACGTTCCAGATGGGGAGCTACTCCAATACTACTGAACTGCCGGTCCACGCGGTGACTTTGGGGGGTTTTGAGATCGGCGCCTACGAGGTTACCCAGGCACAATACGCAGCGATCATGGGCACTAATCCTTCGGGTTTCCAGGGGCCGGGCAACGATAATAACCCGGTGGAAACGGTTAGCTGGTATGAAGCACGGGAGTTTTGCACCCAACTCTCGGCGCTGACGGGGCGGACATTCACGTTACCGAGTGAAGCGCAGTGGGAATACGCCTGCCGGGCGGGGAGCACCACGCGCTTCAGCTTCGGCGACGATTACGGGCAGCTCGACAACTACGCCTGGTATCTTTATAACTCAGGGTTGCAAACGCACCCGGTAGGCATGAAGCTGCCGAACGCCTGGGGCTTGTATGACATGTACGGCAACGTTTATGAGTGGGTCCTGGATTCCTGGCACGCTACATATACGGGAGCGCCAACAGACGGCAGCGCCTGGGAGCCTGAAACCGGCATGTACCGCGTGGTACGCGGCGGCCGCTGGAACGATGAACCGTGGTTTTGCCGATCGGCGAGTCGCAACACCTTCGAGCCCGACACACTATCCTTCTGCTTTGGCTTCCGTGTCCTCGCATTTCCGGCTGGTGACTAGGGCGAAGACCGCGACAGGCGGAGCGCGCAGGCCCCGGGGAAACCTGGGGCCTTTTCTTTTATCCACTATACCCATATGATAAATATGTGGGCTGTTGTGGGGCAGAATTGATGTATGTAGCTGCATAATAAAAATTCTATTTCGTGCCCCCAGCAGGGATCGAACTTGCGATACAAGATAGATCACATACAGGGGCCAGGGAAATACACCTCTAGCTGTACGGTTAACGTACCTATAGCCTTGCACAAATAGCAGGCACGCCAACACGCATATGAAAATCTTGAAGATGCTCGCTGCTTGCTTCTGTAATCCTGTTCCCAAACGCTGCCAAGCACCTGTCTTTTAATCGTGCGGTCCTGAATACACCTCCTCAAATTGTTCTGCTCCGGGCGGTATCAGGTTGGACTGCTTGTCGGTCTTGACGCACACAACCGCAGGCAGCTTCGAAGCCTTGGCTCTCTTGAGGGCGCCTTCCAGCTCATCGAGCTTCTCCACATATTCCCCATAACAGCCAATGGCTTCCGCTAACTTATCCCAACGTATTGGCAACTGGGTGCAGGCCACGGTCTTGGCAGGGTCGCCTACGGTCATGATCTGGATGATTTCTTCCATGCACCAGGATTCTTCGGCATGCACGATCACCGTGATCTTGGCCTTCTCCCGCAGGGCTGTATCCATCTCCATGAAATTGAAGCCAGCAGCACCATCGCCGGTGATGCAATAAACATCCTTATCGGGATTTGCGAGCTTGGCCCCGATGGCGTAGGGTATGCCGGTCCCCAGATGGCCGAATTCAAAGATGCCGAGGGATGTCCTGGGCTTGGTGAATTGCGTAAAGAGTCCGTTGTAAAGGCTCGTGTTGCCCCCATCGCCGACATTGATCGCTTCGGGAGGAAACACCTTCCGTGCCATCTCGACGGAGTGCGCCGGGTGAATCTTCGCGCCTTTATAATCCTGTATGGGTTTTTTCCATTCAGCCAGATATTCCTGTTCCTGCTTTTTATATTGCTTCAGCATCCTGCCGTCCGACCGGGCAACCCCCCTATCTTTCAACGTGCGCGTGAGCGCCCTGACGGTTGCTTGTGCGTCACCCACGACACCCAGATAAACAGGCCAGTTGACCCCGATATTCCTTGCATCCATGTCCACCTGGATGATCTTCTGCTTATTGATGTCACCCCAATATTTGGCAAAGGGCAGATCCAGCTCCCCCAGACAGGTTCCAACCGCAAGCACGACATCGGCCTCTTTCCTGGCTGCAAAAGCCGCCTTGCTGTAGCCAAAGACATAGTTGGGG
>Ga0315295_10003563_pt1 | contig 13225 bp, 7 predicted proteins | sample YL17G14_0_MG_FD_204453 | JGI IMG/M metagenome (GOLD analysis project Ga0315295, IMG submission 204453) | Sediment microbial communities from Yellowstone Lake, YNP, Wyoming, USA - YL17G14_0 | ecosystem: Environmental > Aquatic > Freshwater > Lake > Sediment | place: USA: Wyoming | collected... | reverse complement strand
CTCTTTATAAGAGCCTGCACAGTGTTTTCCTTGTAGAGTAGGACACCAGCGCAGTAGTGTCCAGGACTTGTGAGCAAATATCGTTTCTCTCTTTTCAGACGAGTGTCCCGTTCAAGCCGTCCATCACCCTGTCTCTGGTGTCCCCTCATCAAACCGTGCATGAAGTTTTCCCTCACACGGCTTTCCATGAACAGTCCTCTGACGAGCTTTCCCTTCGCTCATCAGCATAGCCAACTCTAAACATCCTGAGTAGTTTACTTCGGCGTTTATAGTCCCTTGCAGGACAATCACCCTGCCCGTCCGTTCTTTGTTGACCCCGTTCAAGTCACGACCCTTCGCTCCTGCAGAGTTCTGTTGTCTCTGCTCTCTACACTACTATGATCGTGTCCGACTCCCTCTCTCGTCAATGCCACTTCGTTTCCTTATAGGCATTGTCTCCTACTGATTGCAAAACAATCAGTCAAGAGTAGGGTCTCCCAAGTTGCCCTGATGTCTTTCGGAACGTGTCGCCTCTCATACCCCGGAGAGAACCGCGGCTCTCTTCTCCCTATCTATCAAGCCGCTTTGCTGACTTCGCCCATAAAATAGGGGCTCGTCTCTCTCTTCTATGCTCTTTACGAGGCTACCTCTGAGTTCACTTTCGTTGCGACCCGCTCCTTCGCATAGCGCCCTTGATGGCTACATTGTCGGGTGGCTTATCGCTTCGCCTCTCAGCTAACGATCACCTCTTGCTATACGGCTGATAGGGTCTTACCGTAGTCCAAACTTTCCATTGGACAAGATGATCAGCGCCTTTCCTTGGCACTCATTTACTATTAGGACATTTGTCCGCTTAGTATGTTCTATGCTTTTTTCTCTCCAGAGCTTTGGATTTGACAGGTTGTGGATCACCTGTGTCTACCATAAGCTCGGGGTGAAAGTCTTTGACTAATCGGAGATACTGGCGTGCGGTATGAAGGGTCCGCCCGGTGATCTGGCTAATGGAGATCGCATCGTGCTTCCTTCTGGCTAACGCCAACACTTGATCGTACGTCTTGATGTATCGATCTACTGCTTCCTGTGTGTGCCCTGTCTTGAGCACGATGTCTGCCGGTGAGATCGCCTGTTCATACAACGAGATGATGATCCCCTTGTGCGTAGGGTTACTTCCTTGGTCCATCACGTAGCCCTTCATCGGCAACACTTCGCCCGTCTTCTCAAAATATGCCTTCAGGTATTTGCCGATCGTCGTCAGACTTCGATTCATCAATACACTGAGTTCGGCTCCGCTGAGCAATGCACCTTGTGCTTTCGCACTCTTCAGCAATCGTACCATCAGCTCGATGTCCCGCACTTCCCGGTGTCGATAGTTACTGTTCCGGTCTCCCTTCTTGAAGTAAATCCTCCGCTCTACGTCTTCCTTCCGGATCAACGGCAGGATCACCGTCTGCACCGCATAGTCTTCTGTCTTCTTCCCATAGTTCGGTCGCTGTCCGTCATCTTTCGTCGTCTGCCACACCACATCACCGGTCTGCACTCGATCCTGCCTTGGGTAATACTCATCGTGAAGTTGCTCGATGTCATCGGCCAACATCATCAACACCCGTCGACTCCCCAGCACCTTATAGTCGCTCTCCAGTAACCGGATCAATGCTGTCTTGAAGTCTCTCTTCGGGATGCTTTCATACCGGTCTAGTGTCTGCTGGTTTGTCCTCATACCAGCCTCCAGACCATACCAGAATCCCCTTTTTTTAAAGGGATTTTACGCTCTACGTGCCGCATCTGGCTCTTGATGCTTTCCAACCGCTTCCGCTGTTCTCGGTTCCTCTCTGCTTGTGCAATCAGCTGAAGATACTCTTCTACCAATCGCTCTGTGCGACCAATGTAATATCCGATCTCCTTCGCTTTTCGTATCCCTCGCTCTCGGGCCATCAACACCCGGCTGAAGTCGTTCAGATATCCCTTGATCGCTCCCGCACTGTGTCCCGTGATCCGCTCGATCTCACTGTAGGTCTTCCACTCCAAATACAACCCTACGATCCACACCTTGTGGCTGATCCCTTTGCCTATGTCCCGCTGTAACCCTCTCAGATACAGCTTCACCTTCTGGCTCACCAGATCCTCCACGTCTCGACGGATTGTTCGGCTGCTCACACCCAGCACCCGACCAAGGTCCTCTTGCGTCAGCAATCCTCCTTGCTCATACGCCTCCTCCGTCACTCGCAAGATCTGTATCTTCCGCATCGCTCCGTCTCCTGATCGAGCTTGTACGTCCCGGTCACTCCTGACCTCCCTCGTCAATCTCACCTGCACCTTTTTCAAATCACCCATCGACTTCCCGGGCCCTTCCTCCGCACTCGCACACGTATACCCAACCTCGCCAGCTCCCATCTCCCGATTGTCAAAGAACGTCTCTCCTACAACTTCCAACACCCCGCGACTCTCTCGCGGTGAAAACTCAAACTCTCGCTCCAACCTCTCTACAAACTCATGCTCTCGTGTCTTCTTCCTCAGTCGGTTATACTCCGCTTGTCGATACACCGACCGCCATCGTCCGCCTGCTTCCATCTGTCCTCCTTTACTTTACTTCTTGCTCTGGAGTTGAAGGTAGTTCCCCTCAACTCCAGATGCAAAAAAGTGGGAGGACAAATGTCCTTATTTCATCAGCACCATCTTCTTCGTTTGCGTGAAATCACCCGCCTTCAGCCGATACAGATAGACACCGGAACTCAATGCCGAAGCATTGAAATTCATCCGGTACGTGCCGGCGGACAAGTTCTCATCCACCAGCTTGGCGACCGGCTGTCCAAGGATATTGAAAATCTCGAGAACGACATTGCTACTCTTGGTGATCGAGAACTGGAATGTCGTCGACGGATTGAACGGATTCGGGTAGTTCTGAGCAAGCTGCGGTTCTCGCGGGATGAGATCCTCATCTCTCACGGCCGTTGCGAGGATTGTGCTCCCTTTGATTTCAGCAAGTTGTGTGTAGACGTATTTCGAATTGGAAGCTGCTCCCTCGTACCACGGATAAATCCGGAAATAGAACGACTTCCCGCTTGGCACTGTGGTACCGACCTTGTACGCATAGCGCGTCGTGGCCGTCACACTGCCCGAGTTGTCCAGCTTGACCGTATCAGCATTGAGTCGTGTCTTCGTAGCGAAAGAGGCATCCGTAGAGTAGTACACGTTGAACCTCATGCTACCCGTGCCACCACCACAACTCCAGAGAGAAACTGAATCAACCACGAATGAGAATCCCGACTTTGGCGCGGCTGTGAGCTGGATATAACGGTTTGAGACTTCGCCGGTTTCAGGACCCCACGAAGCTCCGGTCACTCCACCGTCATTCGAAGGCCACCAGCGCATGTTCGTGGTACCAAGAGGACCATTCGGCGCGCCGGTGAAACTTCGAACGTAGAAATTGCTGCCGCTGATCGGTTGACCCGTCACGTTTCCAACGACGGTCGAGGGATTCGCGCTATCTGGCATGATGAGATTCCAGATTACCGACGCGGGCCCCCCACCTGTTGTTACACCCTTGAATGCCCAGCGCTTGGAACCAATCTGTGAGCCATCGGTCGCGGCATGTCCAAGGTCAACACTGGCCGTATAAGAGCAGTCAAGCGTATCAGCATAGTACTCTAACTTCTTTCGATTGAAGTCATACGTCCAGTTCCAGTATGAGGTGGTAGTCAAGGGGCTGGGTTTGTTCTTGTTGGCCAGCTTCTTGTCCAAGGTCCATTTGACCAGATTCGTCATCAGGCCCGGCGCTTTCCCAAACACGATGGCATCGACCGGGGTGAACGTGTTTACAGTATCCTTGCTCTGAGAGGCCAATACGGTATTCATGTTCCACGTCAGATATGGTGGACCTTGCTTGTGATAAAAAGGTCCAGCATAGATCGTGTCGTTCGGCGGGCCCAGGGCGAGTATCGCCTTGCCATCAGCCGACGAAGCGAAGTAGTTCTTCTGGATATTCCACTTGGCACCATTGTTCTTATTTGTCAGCACCCAGGCCATACGTGGCTGTAAGTTCACGGGGTCAGGCTCACCCGGGTCGGCAAATTCCACTTGGCGCACAGCCGCCGTATCCATGCCCAGAGCAAAATGGTCAACCATCAGGTTGTTAGTGATTTGCAGAGTACCGGTGCCGCTGGTATCGACTGTACCCAGCGAGAGGAATCCGTGATAGGACATGCTATTCATGATCGTGTTGTGGTCAAAAACTAGATTCCGGATGCTGTTGGTGTTCGTGGCCTGATAGTGCCGGATGACGCGGTCGTACAGGTTCACAAACGTACAGTTCTGCACAACGAACGTATCAACTCTCACGTTTCTTGCATCGACAAACTTGCCTGCGCCAAAGTTCGAGGTCGGATGGCCCATATCCGCAAAAGTCGAATTCGTGATCTTGAGAACAGCAACGGGTCCTTCCGTTCTGAAAATTTGGCCGGCAATCGTTTTCATAATACAGCTGTCAACGTAGATACGGGTATTCGAGCTCGTCGAAAGCGTCCTCATGATCATGGTATTCGAGTACTTCAGGAGCGAATCCACCTGCTCGTTATACCCAGAGATCATGAGGTGTGTCAATCGCATCGTTATGTTGCTGGCCAACTGAGACATTTGTCCCGGGGGCGCCCCGCCGCCCGTGGCTGTCGGATAGAAGTAGATAGTCGGGTCATAATGGCCGGTCTCACCGTATGCCGCGCGAATGGTCACGGTACTACCCGCCTGAAAATCAAGGGTGGCGTTCCACGCATAGATGCCATTCTTGTGCAATACGTAGACACGGGTGCCGGCCTTGAACGCCGCACTGGATGTATCGCCTGCGATGACCGCATTAAGATATTGACCTGCACCAGTCCCCGAGGTAGCATAGTAGTCCTCGATGACGAGATCCTGGCTCAACGCCTTAAGCGGGAGAAGCAGGAGTAGAAGCAGGAACACGCTGTACACTCTCGCTCTCATGGTATCCTCCGATATGATGTTAGGTGGTCTGTTAGTTAGAACATGGATAGTCAATTGTCTTTACATCGTGATTCGTACACCAAAATTCGCAGTTGTACCATAGAGTTCTCCGGTGCGCGCCAGGTGCCAATCCCTCACCGTATTGATCCTTGACGTACCTTCCTGCTTATTGGTGAGGTTGTTGATCGTGAGGAACAACGAGACATTCTTCGAGATCTCCTGTTTGAGCGCAAGATCCCACTTGGTGAAACTGTTCACGTGCACATCGCTTTGACCATCGGTCGAGTATTGTTGAACAAACTCACCCTGGTAGAACACTGACAGCCGGGCCGAGAAGCCACCGATATCATAGCCGAGAGCGACGTTACCAAAGAGCTTCGGCTGATTCTCCGATTGTCTCTTCACTTCGATAGGCGCATTGTATGGTGTCCCGGGTACCCATTTCCCCTGGCCGGTTCGTGGATTGATCTGCCACACAGAGTCCTGTAGCGATTCACTCTGAATGATGTACGTCTCAGAACGCGTTAATGAACCGTTGTATGACAGTGTGATATTCCTAAGGTACCCGGGGAGGAATCCGAGATTCATTTGATGCTCAAACTCAAAGCCCCAGGCATACGACGGGCGGTCGGAATTGTAAGGTATGGTGACGGTGTAATTGTTTGTCCTATTCAGAATCGACTTGAACGGCTCAACTGTTTGCCACGTTACGCCCAACGCTGTCATCAGCGAATCGAAATTGCGGCTGATGTTCACAGCGCTCATTTCATGATAGAGATCGTCGATCTTCTTATAGAATGCTGAAAACGAAATCAAACCAATCGTACTGCTATACACCTGCGCGTTGATCTCATAGTTCCACGCTTTCGTGTCCCTCAGGCTGGGATTTCCAAGGGTGGCCGGCGTTGGGCTGCCAGAGAGAAGCATGAAACGCGGAATACGCAAGTTGTAGTCCGGACGCGCCAACGCTCTGTAGGCGGCAAACCGGAGACTGAGAAAATCTGTTGGTCTCAACGTCAACTGCGCATTTGGCAACCAAATCGTCTCTGCGTACCCAGCGGTTGTGTCTCTCAACCCCGAGGTTGCCGATATAACAATACCAATCGAGGATAGGCCGCCGGTCGTATATTCTGCCTCGTAATCATTGCTTTCTCTCTCGACACGGAGGCCGGCAATCAACGTCGCTAGCTGCCCGATGTTAAGCGTATTCATGATGTACCCGGCCGAAAGCCGCTCCGTCACGACATATTCATTCAATCGCGACTGATCATTGGCATTGTACTCCAGCGAGGCTCCAGACTTTCCGTTTTTGTTGAGCTCATACCAAAGCTTCATGGCATCGACGTCAATCAGAGGATTCATTCTGTAGAGACCGAGTAGGTCCCGTGTCGCAGGCGAAGAGGATACGAAATCGGAGAGTGACGGAGAAACAACGGCACGATTCTGCAGATAACTTTCGAACCGCGTCCCTGCCAGGGCAATTGGCGAACCGTCGCTGTTCTTAGAGAAGAAACCGTGGAGGTACGAATTGTCATCGTACTCCGCCTCGTCCCGCCACCGAGAACGTTCTCTGAGTTTTCCTCCTAGTTTTAACTCTCCGGAGAATAGGTCTGTCAACACATATTTTCTTGCCACATTCAATGCTGCAGCTCTTTCCCGCTCGAAATTCTCCTTTTGAAATTGCGAGGCGGTGGTCAGCGTCGCTGCAGGATATTCATTTGCAGCATACGGTATGATGTAGAGTTCCGGGTGATCTCTTCCCGAGGGTATCGATTGCCCCGCTATGACTCCCGGTGTCTCGGTAAAGATCATTTGATAGTCGTAGGGATTGTTCACTTTCGAGTGCGCATAGGACACGTTCCAATCGGCTTCAAAGCCCAGGAGAAAGTTCTTTCCCTGCATCGAGGTATTCACTGTGCTCGTGCGGAGCTCCGTGTATCGATACGTGTAGTCCCAAAGGACACCACCGGCCCCTGCCGGGTAGACCCTGTTGTACAGCGTAACGTTCCTTTCTGTGCTGCTGTAGAGAGCGCTGAGCTTCACCGAACCACTATCCGGAGTATTTGCATCGAAGATGATCTGACCACCCTCTCTCTTGCGCAGCTCATCCGTGAAATCCACGCGAAACTGACTCACGCGGTAATCGTTGTCGAGCCCGGTGGTGCTCGGGTCGTAATCAGGAAGTGCTGAATTCTTGAATGTCCGGTAGGTGTATCTGATATCTTCTCTGCTGCGAATCTTTCTCTCTGCATTACCCTGTACTTGGACGCCAAGGATGTCGTCAAAATACCGTTCGCCGTATCGGGCGGAAAAATCGTACTGTTTTGTCGACTTCATGAGATGATTATAGTCACCTTTGAGATCGAACCGGAGCACTCTCTCCGAAGGGGCTTTTCGTGTTACCAAATTCACAGAGCCCGCAATTGCATCTGCGTCCTGATCGGGCGTCAGCGTCTTGTACAACTCGATGCCGGCGAGGGATCCCTGCGAAATCATGCTGAGATCAACGTCACGCGAAGTAGAATCTGTCGCCGGCACTCTGACACCGTCAACAGTAATATTGCTGAACTTCGAGCTGAGCCCCCGCAAGACAACCTTCGTGGCTTCACCACCCGATCGGAGAATCGAAACTCCCGGGAGCCGCCCGATGGCCTCTGCTGCATTTGCATCGGGCAGTTCTTTGATCTTCTCTTCGGAGACGACGTTGACAATCGTATTCGACGTCACCTGCCGGTTCATGGCAGCGATCTGACCTCGCATCTGTGCCGTAACAACAACCTCCTGCCCCAGGATGACCGTTGACGTCAATTGAACATCCAGACGTTTGGTTGCCGTCCGTGAAAAATCCACGTCAATGACCTTTGGCACATAGCCGATGCATGAGATGCGCACCGTGTAGCTCTTCGGCGGAATGTTAGTAATCTTGTATTCGCCTTCGATGTTGGTTGCGTTGCCTAGACCGGTACCAATCAGGACAACATTGACGCCAATGAGCTTCTCGTGCGTCAGCGAGTCGCTCACGACACCGCTCAGGGCGCCTTGCGCAAAAGAACTTGCGGGCATCACGAGAATCGTGAAAGTCAGGACTGCTGCGCCGGCGGCGAGTACTTTCATATTAGCCTCTGGGGGAAATATTTTCGCGATGGAATTGGAGAATCTCGCCACATAGCAATGGGCCTGCTGATGTGGCAATGGTCAGATTTCGGTGAGACCTCTTTCCAGATACTGAGTGTAGAAGAGCCGGCTTGGTGAGTGGAACTCTGAATTGCCACGCGAGATGACTTAACCGTTAACTTTACCGCTGACGGCACAGCCGAACTTTACCAAAACAAACTGTCTTTGTCAAGTGTTTTGGGCATGAAACGGCAGGTAACTAGAACGCTGTTCCCGATTTTGAGAACAACCTCGGAAACAGCGCCAGGGAATACTGAGTATGTACCGGTTTTTTCGGTTGAGCGGTACTCAAGATCCGAGAAACAGCGGGACGATGTGCCGCTCGTACAAGTTCTCCGTCACGTTCTGACCGATGATCTCTTTCGTCCGGTCAAGCATCGTGATGTACCGATCCCCCATCTCCGCCGCGACTTTGTAGCCGACGTGGAGTAGCTGCCGCAGATGAAGGTTGTACTTTGGATCAGACCGATTGTGCCGGAGAGCTGAAACATACTCCTGACTTTTCCACGAACGTACAACCTGAGGCGCAGGCAGCCTCGATCGGTCAATGTTGATCACAGTCTCGTACGGCTTGCACAATTCGTCGATGCGCTCATAGGCGACCCGATAAACTTCCTGCGCGAGCGCAAGCCCTGCGCCTCCGGAAGCCGCCAGACCGATGAGCTCTTCCAGCCACGTTGTCCCCGCGGTCTTCAGATGAAGCCCCGCCTTGTGCTTCCCGATCGCCTGATGAATCACAGGATAGAGAGAGAACTTGTCGCTTCCCGAATGGACGCTGAGCTTCAGATTGGCGGGAAGGTCAACTGTCTTGATAGCTTGCGCAATGACGATCAAATCCTCCTCAAACTCTGTCGAGAACTTCTTGACATCGCCGACATAGTCAATCCCCTTCAGGAAACTCCCGGTGAATTTTGGCGCGATGGTCTGAACGCACACACCTTCCTGCGCGAGAGCTGCCAGGATGAAGAAAAGCTGGGCCGGCGTCTGCGGCTCGTTTGCCTCATCTGTCGAGACCTCGGCCACGAAATTGTCCACGCCCTTCCTCTCTACAATATGCCGATAGATGCGTCCCGCCTCTTTGATTGCAAAAAGATACTTCCACCCAATCGCAAGCAGATCAGCCTCAGACACTTTCGTCGTTGTGTGCACTCCGGCAATCGGAAAGATCGAAGTGTACTGCTTCATCGTCGAAACAAAAGAACTGATTTCATTCTCCGTCGCAGCCTTGCCAATGAAGTCCGCCACATCGAGCGTATAGAAACTGCTGGAATCCAGAAACAGGTCCACGGTCTTGAGCCCGATATGGTCGGCATCAACATAGTACGATTGTTTCCAGCCGCGCTCTTTCACCGCGCGGTCGGCAGCCGCACGGGTATCTCCGGGTTTGGTCCCTACGATAACATGTTCACGATACGACTTGTTCCACACCGGCACGATGTTGACGCCGCGCGCCGACGCCTGCTCCAATGCGCGCAGCTGCGCCGCTCCCTGGTGACCAAACCGATCTCCGACACCAATGGAATATTGCTCAAGCTTCATACGATCTCCGTTTTCCTATCCGTGGATTCAGCATGCGTTGCCCTCTCAGGATCTCACCCCGTCCTCATACGACGTACGTTGACGAAGCGGTCTCTCCGCCACGGCCGGTCCAGTTCGTGTGAAAGAACTCTCCGCGCGGTTTGTCGACGCGCTCATACGTGTGTGCACCAAAGAAGTCGCGCTGTGCCTGAAGCAGGTTCGCCGGCAACCGGGCGTTGCGGTACCCGTCGAAATAGTTGAGCGCCGTCGAAAACACCGGTACCCAGATGCCGTTCGTCACGGCAGTGGCGATGACTCTTCGCCAGGCCTCCTGCGAGGATTCGATTTTTTCCTTGAAGAAGGGGTCGAGCAGAAGGTTCGCGAGTCCAGGATTCTTGTCAAACGCTTCTTTGATTTTCGCGAGAAACGCAGAGCGGATGATGCAGCCGCCCCGCCACAGCAAGGCGATGTTGCCATAATTCAGCTTCCATTTGAACTCTTCGGCCGCGGCGCGCAGAAGCGTAAAACCCTGGGCATATGAAACGATTTTCGAGGCATAAAGGCCCTTTTCGAGATCTGCCAGGAACGCCTGTTTGTCTCCGCTGAAAGAGACTTTGGGCCCCCGGAGCACATTTGAGGCGGCAACACGCTCCTCCTTGATGGCCGACAGACAACGGGCATACACCGCCTCGCTGATGAGCGTCAGGGGGATTCCCAGATCAAGGGAGGTCACACTTGTCCATTTGCCCGTTCCTTTCTGGCCGGCGGTATCGAGGATTTTGTCGACAAGAGGCTTGCCGTCAGTGTCTTTGAATCCGAGAATGTCTCTTGTAATTTCAACGAGGTAGCTGTCGAGCTCGCCGGTATTCCATTTCTTGAAGACTTCATGCATCTCTACCGCGCCCATCCCGAGAAGTTCGTGCATCATTTGATACGTCTCGCAAATGAGCTGCATGTCGCCGTATTCGATGCCGTTATGAACCATCTTGACGAAGTGCCCTGCGCCATCGTTGCCGACCCAATCGCAGCACGGCGTTCCATCGGCTACCTTGGCAGCAATGGACTGGAAGATCGGCTTTACGTGAGGCCATGCCGCCGGGGAGCCGCCAGGCATTATCGAAGGTCCGCGGAGTGCACCTTCTTCCCCTCCCGAAACCCCCGTGCCGATGAACAGGAATCCCTTGGATTCCAGGTACTTGGTCCGGCGAATGCTGTCAGGATAGTGTGAGTTGCCGCCATCAATGATGATATCGCCCTGTTCTATGTGCGGGATGATCTGCTCGATGAACTCGTCTACGGGTTTCCCCGCCTTCACCATCAGCATGATCTTGCGTGGTTTCTTGAGTGCCGCGACAAGCTCAGAAATGGAATGGGCACCGATGATCTTCTTTCCTTTTGCACGGCCCTGGACGAAGTGATCGACCTTTTCCACGGTGCGGTTGTATACCGCGACGGTGAAACCGCGGCTCTCGATGTTCAGAACCAGATTCTCCCCCATCACAGCAAGTCCTACCAATCCGAAATCAGCTTGTTGCATTGTCTATTCCCTGTCTCTGTTCGTGAATTGCTAAGGTGCCGTTCTGAATCCAATTTGCTGCACGCGTGCTTTGGCGCTCTCCCGAGCATTAAGTAACCTGATCGTGTACGCTGGAAACTCCCTGCGCAGTGGATACTCTCCCCGCTGTTTTTCGAATGTGGCGGGAGAGAGCCGAAGTCTTGCATCGTCGGAGAGAATGTCATACGTGCGATGAATCAAGTTCCCGATGATTTCCTGATCATTCATGGCCTCACAATCGAGGTCGAATGATGTAATCGCAGGTAGTGGCACACTTGCGGGAAACCAGGTATTGAGGTCGAGACCGAAAAACTGGCTGAGCGATTGCACACTCATCGCTGTGCCGTTCGCTTTCCCATCCGCCGAGTAACCCGCTATGTGCGGCGTACCGATCTCCACGAGGCCTTGAAGCTCCGTGTCAATCCCCGGTTCATGCTCCCACACATCCAGAACGCTTTCGGCTATTTTCTTCCTCTTCAAACACGATTTGAGAGCGGCCGTATCGACAACTTCGCCTCTGGATGAATTGATAAGTATTTGGTCTTTGCGCAGCTTTGAGAGGAACCCGTCGTCGACCATATGGAACGTGTCGTCTTCCCCTCCCCGATTCAGCGGCACATGCAGCGTAATGATATCCGCACGATCGATGATCCTCTTCAGCGATATAAACTCTTTCGATCCTTCACTGCGTTCCCTTGGGGGATCATTCAACAGCACGCGCATGCCGAAGGCTTGACAGAGCGACACCACTTTCTTCCCAACGTTGCCGACGCCGACGACACCAATCGTCTTCTCCGAAAGATCGAGCTTCAGTTCCTCGGCGAGATGAATCAGCGCTGCCGCGATATACTGCTGGACTGAAGATGAGTTGCATCCCGCGGCATTTGTCCAGGCAATACTGTGTGCTTCGCAGTACACCGTGTCGATATGGTCAAACCCGATCGTCGCCGACGCGATAAATCGCACTTTCGTCCCGGCGAGCAGCTTCTCTTGACACTTCGTCCGCGTCCGGATAACGAGTGCGTCCGCATCGAGCAGGTCTTTTCTGGTGATCTCACGACCTTCCAGATAGACCACATCGGCGTACGGCTCGAGTACCCCCTTGATAAAGGGGATTTTCTTATCGACAACAATTTTCATGAGATTCAGAGGTCGATAATCCCGCCGCGATCTATTGTCTTGCCCGGTCGCGTGCGCATAACCACAGTGACGATGCTTAGGAGTCTAATTCACGAATCTGCCACGATAAGCCCACAATCCCAGGGCTGGATTGGAGATATAGAATATCCTCTCACCATCGGGCAGTGTGTTGAATCCGTCTTTGAGCGTGTCGGGATTGTACCGCTTTGTCATTTCATTCAGTCCGGCAAACCGGAAATTCACACTCTCAATTTCTTGTCGTGTCAGATGTCCCGGGCAGTACGTGATTGAAAACCGGCCCTCCGATGAACCATGGATCAGGTGGGCCGCCGCGCTCAGGTTGTTCCGGAGATCTTCGGCTTCCCGCACCAGCGAGAGAACCTTCGGTGTTCCGACATATCCGTATTTTCGGATCAAGGCGTCGATCTGTCTGTCTTCTCCAAACTCTTTGAGGCCCGGTGCGAGGACGATCAGCTCTCCTCCATCTGCAATTGCCATTCGTGTCCGGTACACACTCTTGTTTCCGAGCCACGTCGTCTTGAACTCGCCCGGGTCAAGATAGACGACCACCTTGCGGAGCGGATCATCGAGCATCCTGAAATTCACCTTCAGGGAAAGATCTGCGGCGAGACGGAAACACTCCGCGTCGTCGCCGACATACAAGCCGCGCACTTCGAGCTGTCCATCGCTTCCCTGTGCCACGACGGTCAGCACGTAGACAATCGGCAGGTGACTCGCAAACTGCTCGGAGGCATAGTTCAGCACCCTCCGTACCGGATTGTCCGCCCGTCCCATAATACGCTCCATCCCGTACACGGCTCCGAGAAAATGGCTCTTGTTGATTCCTTCAGGCCCGCCTGTCCCGACAAAAACATTCTTGTTATA
>Ga0315295_10003561_pt1 | contig 13235 bp, 12 predicted proteins | sample YL17G14_0_MG_FD_204453 | JGI IMG/M metagenome (GOLD analysis project Ga0315295, IMG submission 204453) | Sediment microbial communities from Yellowstone Lake, YNP, Wyoming, USA - YL17G14_0 | ecosystem: Environmental > Aquatic > Freshwater > Lake > Sediment | place: USA: Wyoming | collected... | reverse complement strand
TTCCAAACTGCGTAAGATGGGATGATAGAAATACTGGTAATTTTAAAGAAATAAAAAAGCCAATGGTTGTCATTGGCCATGGTAGTTATATTGGACACACAGGCTACAACGAGCACACACGCAATTTTTTCAGGGAGTTAGATAAGTATATCCCCGTAAAAGTACATAATTTTAGTCATATACCTGATCAAAACTACCTTGATGAGTTAGACCACAAGATCCTTATGGAACAACGTTGGGGAGAACCCCCTTGGAAAGCAGGTTCACCCTCAACGTTTACAGATAAGCAAGAGGTTGTTGACGTTGTTTTGGCCGAAACGAATCATTTCTTTTTTTATGATGATTACAGTAATAGAAGGAAGATTGCCTATAACGTGTGGGAAAGTACGCTATATCCGGATTCATTTTTCAGGAAGCTTTTAGAGTTTGATCAACTGTGGGTTCCCTCTACATGGGCAAGAGATTGTGCTGTCAAACAAGGGTTTCCTGCGGATAGGGTGAAAGTAGTTCCTGAGGGTGTTGATGGTACAATTTTTAATCCAAGTAGTATCCTTCATTTAGATAGTGTCGAAGAAGAGTATAAAGATGGAAGATTTAAGTTTCTACTTTTTGGAAGATGGGATAATAGGAAATCAACAACAGAAATAGTTCAAACCTTTTTAAAGACTTTTGATAAAGATGACCCTGTGGATTTGATAGTTAGCATAGATAATCCATTTCCAGAAAAATGGCAAAAAGGGAGGACAACAGAACAATGTTTAAAAGAAATTGGTGCCGATGATCCACGAATTCATGTTAAACATTTTCCACCTTTTTGGGAATATGTTGCCTATTTGAAAAAAGGACACGTGTTTGTCAGCTGTGCACGTTCAGAGGGGTGGAATTTACCTCTTATCCAGGCAATCGCTTGTGGTATTCCTACGATATGTTCTAATTATGGGGCACAGTTAGATTTTGCTAAAGATGTATCCCGCCTTGTCCGTATAAAAGGTATGGAACCGATTAAAGAGATGTTTCTGCATGATGTGCCACCACCGGGGGAGTTTGCAGAACCTGATTTTAATCATCTGTCTTCAATTATGAAAAAAGTGTATAAGGATTATAATAGTTATAAAAAACGGGCTGAAGAAAAGGCTTACGAAATAATCGAGAAATTTTCATGGGAAAATGCAGCGAAAGCGGCTTATGAAAATTTGAAATCCTTGCCACCAAAGGTGGAAGATGTTAAATCAATAATGGTGAACTATAATTTTGTAAAAAGTCCATTTGTGGAGGTAACGGGGAATAGCGATAAGGATTTTAAAATTAAATTTATAGATAAGAAGGTAGGTAGGGAAATTTATGGCATGGTTGTAAAGAGTAACAATTGGGTAAGGGCTTACCGTCAGTGGTTTACGGATTGGAAGATAGAAGTAGAGTCTGAAGGGAAAACCTTTTTTACTCATGATCTTGATTTGAAAAGCAAGCGTGTTTTGATATCTTTTGATAGTAAATCTCTTGGGGATACAATAGCTTGGTTTCCCTATGTTGAAGAATTTAGAAAGAAACATGATTGCAAAGTTATTGCGTCAACATTTCTGAACAAATTTTTTAAAGAAGGCTATCCAGAAATAGAATTTGTGGCCCCAGGTACTCGGGTAGATGATATTTATGCACAATATTCAATTTCGTACCAGTTTGAACATGACCCAAACGTTTGGCCTGTAAATCCTAAAACTTTACCTTTGCAGGCGGTGGCAGCCAGCATTTTGGGATTGGACTTTGAAGAGATAAAACCAAAAATTAAAGTTCTAAAAGAAGAAGAATTAGGGATTCAATTTCAGAAGGACATGGAAAAGATTAGAAGTTCGTGTAAAACTGGTAAATATGTTTGTATATCTGAGCATTCTACTGCCCAGTGCAAATATTGGAACTATGATGGAGGTTGGCAGAGGGTTATAAACTATTTAAAAGATTTGGGGTACACAACTCTTGTTATTAGTACAGAGCCATCTTACTTGAAAAACACTTGGAAAAGAAATGGAATGCCAATAGAGAAAACAATTAACTATTTAAAACAGTCTGAGATGTTTATTGGTGTAGGTTCCGGGTTGGCATGGCTGTCTTGGGCAATAGATGTGCCAACTATCATGATATCTGGTTGTTCGGATAAGTATGTAGAGTTTAAAGGATCAGATAAAAACGTAAGACTTATCAATGAAGATGTTTGCCATGGATGTTTTAATGATGTTGACTATGCTTTTGATAGAGGAAAATGGGATTGGTGTCCTACGGGAAAGAATTTTGAATGTTCAAGAAGTATTACTCCTGAAATGGTTTTTGCTGGTATAAATAAAATTCTTGGGGTTGAATCATGAGTCAGAAATTTTGGGAAGAAATACATGATTTAGAATTAGCAAAGGCAAGGGTTAGCGGAGGAAATCTGAACTATGATTTGGCTTTGACAAAAATACCGTTGAAGGATAAGGTTGTGCTGGATTTGGGTTGTGGGTTTGGAAGGAACCTGAAGTATTTGGCGCAAACTGATGCTAAGATGATTATTGCTTACGATTTTCCCAATATGTTGCAGATTGCAAGAGAATATCTGAAAGAAGAAATTAAACGGGTGCCTGGATTCAAATTCATATCATTACCAATTACTTTTATGGAACCACCATTGGATGGGTTGATAAATAGCCCTCCCGTGGACGTTGTTGTATCATCCATCACTTTTCAGCACATGGCACCAGATGAATTGGTTTATATTTTATCTACGCTTAATCGTTTTATGAAAGACGATGGGCTGTTATATGTTTTTAGTCGTGGCTATTTAGATGGAAACGGGGAGAAGGTATGGCCATTTATCTTAAATAAATTTCATCCAATTACATCGTTGATGGAATATGATGGTAGTGAAAACCATCAGACTGTTTTGTTTCGCAAACGGATGGACGAAGATGTGCTTATATCTACAAATTCCAACCAGAGGAGTGATAAAATGAAACGTTTTTTTCATATAAAAGATGATTCTGTAAATTCAGCAGAATTTTGTATTCCAGACCCCCCATTATCCCGTTCTGTTGAAATTTCAGAACGAATACTTCGAGCATACCATTTTGCAGAAAAGGATTTTCCGACGAAGCCTACTGACCAATGGACTACTATCACAAATGATTTGTTTCAAGAAGCAACAAGTTTGCTACACGGGAATAATCCTGTTAAATTAGCGTCTTATTTTCAACATTTTGGGGAATCCTTTATGGGTGCTGGTGGATTTACGTTGGGGCAAGATGGGTACCAAAGAAATTTAACAGAAATAGCAGCTTTGTATAAGGATAAGTTGATTTGTTTAGCAGAAGCGCTGGGAGTTCTTCCGTTTGAAAATCCGGAGCAGGGGAGGATAGAAAATTCTTTTTTGAATGTAAACGATGTGATAGATTTGATTGAGAAAGAAATGGGAATTGACATAACTCCACCAAAGGTATGCTATGTTTTGGGGTTACCTACTTCACGTGGTGTAATTCATTACCGACAAATCAATGCTCTTTACACCGCTTGGAGGTTGGCATCTTTGCTTGGAGGTCAGAAGGCAGTTTGTGAAATTGGTGGTGGATTAGGATTAATTGCATTTTACTCCCGTAAGTTTGGGATAAATGATTACACACTTTTAGATCTTCCAATGGGAAATGCTTTTGCGGCAAATTATCTTTCCCATGCTTTTGGGGAAGATTCTGTAGTTTTGTACGGCGAGAAGGAAGTTTCTGAAAAGATTAAGATTTTCCCTTTTTTCCCTTCCACTTGGTATCGTGGAAAAGAATTTGACCTTACTTTGAATCAGGATGGGTTCCCTGAGATTTCAGAAATTTTAATTAAAGGATATTTTGACAAAATTGCGATGGATACCCGAAAATATTTTTTAAGCATTAATCAAGAATCTCAACCTTTGAAAGTGCCTTTTCTTTTAAGAGATGATAAGAGGTTTAGAAGGGTTTACAGGTCAAAGTATTGGATACGTGAAGGATATGTGGAAGAATTATATGAGGTTGTAAAATGATACATCGTGAAACATGTAGAATTTGTGGTGGGACGAAATTAAAGAAGGTGCTGGATTTGGGGGTGATGCCCTCGGCCAATGCTTTTTTGGAACTGGGAGAACTTGATTTTGAAAAGAAGTACCCATTAGTTGTCTACTTTTGTAATGATTGCAAATTGGTACAGCTTCTTGACGTGGTTGACGCAAAGGAGTTATGGAGTAACTATGGTTACCTTACCTCCGCAAGCAAACCATTGGCTGATCATTTTGTGGAATTAGGGGAGAATATAGTAAAACGATACATTACGTCAAAAGATGATTTGGTTTTAGAAATTGGTGGTAACGACGGTGTATTGTTATCAACAATAAAGGATAGGTGCAGGGTTCTTAACATTGAACCAGCAGTACGTATTGCTCAATTATCTCGAAAAAATGGGGTACATACGTGGAGTACTTATTTTTCAAGGAAATTAGCGCGAGATATAAGTTTACAAGTTGGCAAGGCCAAAGTAATTGTGGCGGCAAATGTGTTAGCGCATATTGATGATATTAAGGATGTGTTTAGAGGCATGGAACTGCTGCTTGACAAAGGCGGTTGCTTGATAATAGAAACACATTGGGTGCAAAATTTAATTGGGGAAGGTGGCTGGGATCAGATTTACCATGAGCATGTTAACTACTATTCATTTCATGCTATCTACGAGTTGGTAAACCAGTTTAATTTAAAAATAACAGATGTGGAATTTATACCTATCCACGGCCAGTCAATGCGTGTGACTATAGAGCCTGGGAGAATAGTAGGAGATAATTTTGAAGAAGGCAATATTTCTACCGGCTTGAATGCAACGTGGGGTGTTCATGAACTTTGTTTTTTAAAAGAAAGAAAACTGGGGTTAGATAAATTTGAAACTTTCCAAGATTTTAACAGAAAGGTTTCTTTGAATAAAGGTGAGTTGCTTTCTTGTCTTGATTTGCTTAAATGGAGAGGAAAAACTATTGCAGGCTACGGTGCACCGGCAAAGGGTAATACATTGATTAACTATTGTGATATAGCAGAATATATTGATTATATTGTGGATACTACACCTTTTAAACAGGGTAGGTATACACCGGGTTCTCATATTCCAATTTTTCCACCAGATAAGATGAAAGAGGCACCACCGGATTATCTTTTACTCTTGGCTTGGAATTATGCAGATGCAATTATTGCCAAGGAAAGGGATTTTCTAAAGGCCGGAGGACATTTCATCCTTCCCGTTCCAGAAGTAAGAATCATCTAACTTTCTGAAAAAAGCCTAAAATGATAATGAGATGACATTTGAAGGTATTTCTTTGCCCGATTTTTATAGAAATATATCAGATTGGTATAATTGAATTTTGAATGGAGGGCTAAAATATGTACGGGATTAGTCTGGCAAAGGGAATATTTAATCTTGAATTGGGGATAATGAAAAATCAATTAAAGCTTGCCGAGTTTAGATTCGGCACAAAGGAGTCCGACTCGTTTAAATATTTTAAGGAAATGACCATGAACCATTTTTACGAGGCGACCAAAAGGTTTTTTCAAGATGGTGCTGCAGCAGGTTATTTTGAACGTTGTACATGCGGGGCTAATCTTCGTCATGGTTGGACAAAATGCGAAGAGTGTGCGGGTTCGGGATATAAAGACAAGAAATAATTGGAGGACTAAATGGCAGGACGGTATGATTTAACGGTGGAACAGGGTGCCACCTTTTCAAAGACTTTCACTTTGAAAGATGCTTCGGGTGCTGTAATAAATCTTTCTACATATACTGGTCGTGGACAGATACGAAAATATCACAGGTCGGACGACCCACCAGAAGCAACATTTGTCGTTGCGTTTTTTACAAATGGAACTGATGGGAAACTTGTTATCTCATTAACTGCGGCAGTAACTGCAGCTTTGACCGCTGGAGAAACTGTTGGTGATGTTCGTAGTAAATATGTTTATGATATTGAACTTTTTGTAACTGCTACACCAACGATTGTAAGGCGAATTCTTGAGGGAGATTTATACGTGAGTCCCGAAGTGACAAGGGCGTAAAAATAATGGCAGATCTTACAGACATCTATGTTATCGAAATAGAAGAAAACGAATATTTTACAAAGGTTACGGTTACTGATGATTCAGCTGTACCAGAAATCATAGAAGTTTATGATATGGGTACTTCGGGAACATCAGGTAGCTCAGGAACGTCTGGAGTATCTCCTCCGGGGTTTACATCCGGAACTTCTGGTTCATCGGGCAGTTCGGGAACATCTGGTACAACAGGTACATCCGGTAGTTCAGGTTCATCGGGCAGTTCGGGAACTTCCGGTAGCTCTGGATCATCGGGTTCGTCCGGTTCATCTGGAACCTCTGGATCATCGGGTTCATCCGGTTCATCCGGTACCTCCGGTTCATCGGGCAGTTCTGGTAGTTCTGGAACTTCTGGTAGTTCTGGTAGCTCCGGTAGTTCAGGAACCTCAGGTTGGGGAACCTCCGGTTCATCGGGCAGTTCCGGTAGTTCGGGAACTTCTGGTAGCTCTGGTAGCTCTGGTAGTTCGGGAACTTCTGGTAGTTCCGGTAGTTCCGGTAGTTCAGGAACCTCAGGTTGGGGGACATCTGGTTCATCAGGAACCTCAGGTTGGGGGACATCTGGTACAACGGGAACTTCCGGTTCATCAGGAACCTCAGGTTTATCTATTATTGGATATGGTTCATCGGGAACCTCTGGTTCATCGGGAACCTCCGGTTCATCCGGTACCTCCGGTTCATCAGGAACATCGGGATCTGGTAGTTCTGGAACATCTGGTAGTTCTGGTAGATCTGGTTCATCGGGAACATCGGGTAGTTCAGGAACATCAGGAGCTGCTGGTTCATCTGGTTCATCTGGTACTTCAGGTTCAGCCGGTTCAAGTGGGTCATCTGGAACCTCGGGTTTGGGCACATCCGGTTCTTCTGGTAGTTCAGGAACATCAGGAGATGGTACTTCGGGTTCATCAGGAACATCAGGTTTATCTATTATTGGATATGGTTCATCCGGTACTTCCGGTTCATCGGGAACATCCGGTTCATCGGGAACCTCTGGTAGTTCAGGAACATCGGGAGATTCAGGATCATCTGGTACTTCCGGTTCATCAGGAACATCGGGAGATTCGGGATCATCTGGTACTTCCGGTTCATCTGGTACTTCCGGTTCTTCAGGAACATCGGGAGATTCAGGATCATCTGGTACTTCCGGTTCATCGGGAACCTCTGGTTCAGGAACATCCGGTTCATCCGGTACATCTGGAGATGGTACCTCCGGTTCATCGGGAACCTCCGGTAGTTCTGGAACTTCCGGTAGTTCTGGAACCTCCGGTTCAGGAACATCAGGAGAAGCTGGTAGTTCAGGAACCTCCGGTTCATCTGGTACCTCCGGTTCATCTGGTACCTCCGGTTCATCTGGTTCATCGGGTAGTTCAGGAACATCAGGAGAAGCTGGTAGTTCAGGAACCTCTGGTTCATCAGGGACCTCCGGTTCAGGAACATCTGGTTCATCCGGTACATCTGGAGATGGAACCTCTGGTAGTTCGGGAACATCTGGAGGAGCTGGTTCATCTGGAACCTCTGGTTCATCCGGTACATCTGGAGATGGAACATCGGGTTCATCAGGAACCTCTGGTAGTTCAGGAACATCGGGATCTGGATCATCTGGGACATCATCGGTATTTACATGGAGGGGAACTTATAATGCAGCTAATACTTATGCATTAAATGATTGCGTAGTTTATAACGGTTCCGGGTACATTTGTATTCAAGCTAATGGTCCTGGAGATCCTAAAGATCCAACAGATGCTGCTTATTGGACATTATTTGTTCAAGCTGGTACCTCCGGTTCATCGGGAACATCAGGAAGTTCGGGAACATCAGGAAGTTCGGGAACATCTGGAGGAGCTGGTTCATCTGGAACCTCTGGTTCATCAGGAACCTCCGGTTCAGGGACATCTGGTTCATCCGGTACATCAGGAGATGGAACATCGGGATCATCAGGAACATCGGGTTCATCGGGAACGTCGGGTTCATCTGGAAGCTCTGGGAGCAGCGGAACATCGGGCTCATCGGGAACATCAGGTGGTGGAGTTTTTTCAGTAGGTGGATCAATAGTAAACTCAGGTGGGGTTGAAACTGGAAATTATATAGTTTGGATAGCACCTTTTGCTTGTACTGTAACAGCAGTTAAAGGGTACAGAGTAGGTGGAACAGGGGCTACTATAAATGCAAGAAATGAGGGAGCTAATAATCATTTATCTTCTGATTTATCATTAACAAGCGCAGATACTTGGATGGATGGTGGGGCTGTTCAAAATACTGCTTACAGTGCTGGACATAAATTAGAAATTATGGTGGTGACAGTGACGGGAAGTCCTACTCAGATTGCTATACAAATTAATTTTACTAAACCTTAAAAGGATGAAGAATGGGCTGGTTAACAGGTTGGACATATAGAAAGTCAATAACATTAAGCCGAGCTTCTGGGGCAGTAACTAACTATCAACTGAAACTTAAGGTAGGAGAGAGTTCTGGGGCTACGGGTGAGGATGTAGATTGTAACAGCCATGCATTAACTACCTTCAATGATTTAAGGTTTACTACATCAGATGGTTCGACCTTACTTTCCTATTGGATTGAATCTCTAACAGGAACAACTCCAAATCAGTTAGCCACGGTTTGGATCGAGTTTGATTCGATAGGAACGGGAGATACAACCTTTTATATGTATTATGGGAAGGCTGGTGCATCTGCTGTTTCAAGCATTACTGACACCTTTCTCGGTGGTGACGACGGGGTCACGGGAAACTTTACTGAGGCAGTTCTTGGCACAGCTGCTTTTTCTCATGCTTCTGGAGACTATACCTTAACTGAAGATTCTACTGATGATGCAGCATCTACGGGATATGTTTTATCCAACTGGAATTTTTTATCGTGGATTTTAGTAGCTAAACCTTTTACAGGTATTTCTACAGCAGGTCATGTAGAAATGTTTGGTTTGTTTGATTCCAGCACATTAGCTGGAATGATTGGAACTGTTGCAGCTGTTAATGCTAAAAGAAGATTTTATTTTGCGAGATATAATTCAAATTATTCGACATCTCCAGACCAATTTTTTGTAGCATATCAAAATACGAGCGCTGCTTATCAATTTTGGACTGGCAGTGCATGGGGTGGTGGAGTTACTTTATTTTCAGCAACATCTGTAAACCTTCAAATTAAGGTGTGGTCAGATGGCACGAATTTGCTTTGTGATGTATACAACGCCTCTGGAGTTAGCTATTTTACCTCGCCTGCTTCGATAGCTATTACGAGCGTACAGGCTTTTTCTTCTGGGAAATGCTTGGCCTTGGCAGACATTTATAGCGATGCCTATGCGTTTACTGCAAGTGTAGATAATTATTTTGCAGCTCAATATTTATCCACAGAACCAGCGTGGGGAAGTTGGGGAACAGAAACACTAATTGCAAAACCTTCTTTTTGTACGGTAGCAATGTCGACAGCTTAAAACTTTAAGGAGAAATTGAATGAATACAGTTAAGATACCTTTTCCTGATATTACTTTTTATGAAAAGACTCGATTGCAGCCAGATCCCGATGATACATCTAAACTTTATACGGTGCCAGGAGAGACTTCGATTTTTGTACGAAATTCTCAAGGTTTTGCTGCGGGGGATTACATAATTTTAGACGCTTTTGAAAATGAAGATGCAGAAATTGTTCAAATTAGCGAGGTTGACCGGGTATCACATGTAATAGATCTTTCCACAGAAATTTACCAAGAGCATGCATTGGGGCAACCCGGGATGACCGGTTCAATCGTTATGAAAACCCCTTACAATATGGTAAAAATTTATAGGGGAACATCTGTAACGTTATCTACACATACGCTTTTGGCGGTGGTAGATTTGCGACCTGATTTGACTCAGACTTTTTATAATGATAGCGGCGGTACGTCAAGTCATTATTATAGTTACGCCTATTACAACAATGTTGGAGAAAGCATTGTTACGGGAACAGATTCTAATAAGTATAGATGTATTTTGTCGCATACGGCTGCAAATGATAACAAACCTGTTACCGGGGCTAATTATGCAACTTATTGGGCTTTGATATCAACGGGAACCGCAACGGTTTGGACTTTGGGGGCTTCCTATGTTACGGGGACAACAGGTGACAAAACTTTTTACACCTCTGTATCGGGAGAAAGTGTTGTAGTTGGGTCAGATGGAAACAATTACAGATGTATTTATCCACACTTAGCAGATGCTACCAATTATCCTATCACGGGGGCTAATTACGCAACTTATTGGACTCTTACAAGCGAAACTGGTGGGGTATGGGTATCAGGAAGTTCATACATTACGGGTTCTGATTATGATTCGGTTCTGACAGTAACGGATTTAAAAAATAATTTTATGTTTGGTTTAGATTTGACTGATGATGATGGAAACCCATTTCCCGATAGTATGTTTGAGTTTGCAATTCGAGCCGCAGTGGATAGTCTTGAAAAGACATTGGGGATAAGTATAAAACCGAAATATATAGTAAGCGAGTTTCAAGATTATTACCGGCAGGATTATATGGATTTTGCTTTTATACAGTTGAACAATTATCCTATAACCAGCGTATCAAGGGTAGCAATGAAATACCCTACTGGAGAATCTGAGATAGAGTTTCCATCAAGTTGGTATCAAATAAATTCTTTTCACGGACAGGTTCACCTTGTCCCCACATCTGGGACATTGTCAAACATATTGATGGGCCGTGGTGGAGACTATTTGACTTTTGTATGGAAGGGTTGGGATTGGTTACCAAATCTTTGGCGGATAAATTATACGGCGGGATTCCCTAAAGGGCAAATTCCTGCCGATGTTCTTGCCTGTGTTGGAAAGATGGCTTGTTTTTACCCATTGAATATCGCAGGTGACTTGGTTGGTGGTATTGCTATTGCTTCGAAGTCGATTGGGATCGATGGTTTGAGCCAAAGCATTAATACAACCTCATCACCAGAAAATGCTGGATACAGTGCAAGATTGCGACAATATGAAAGGGAATTGAAAACAGAAATTCCAAGGCTACAAGCGTTTTATAAAGGCATAAAACTCGCCGTATGTTAGTGCATTTATTAAGGAATTTGAAAAATGGCTGATGGCAGTTGCCTAATTGATGAGATGAAAAAATTTGTAACGGTAAGTAAGAAATGCAGATTCAAATCTTTCATTTGTAACTTACGGTTCGAAAAGAGGGGAGGTGAGTTACATAATGAAAGAAAAAGGAAAGGTAAAATGGTTCAATGAAAAGAAGGGCTTTGGTTTTATTACAAAGTCAGATGGAGCCGATGTTTTTGTCCACTATTCGTCAATCAAGGGAGAGGGGTTTAAATCCTTATCTGAAAACGATGAAGTTGAGTTTGACGTGACGGAAGGACAAAAGGGATTACAGGCTACAAATGTTAGTCTGGTGGGATAAGAGATGATTTGCAGATTTTGTAGAACCGACTATGTCACTCTTTACAACGCTTTAATCAGATTTGGGGAAAAGGGAATTTTTCTTCAAGTTTGCAGTTCTTGTTTAGGGAGATTGGGAATTTCTGCAACGGTGCAATGTCATTTTTGTCAAGCAACGGAAAAGTGTTTAATTCACGGGCTGACTGTTACCTACGGGGCGCAGTCAGCCACCGTTTCTGCTTGTCGTGAGTGCCTAAATTTCTTGGAATTAGGTGAAGACGTTTGTTAGTGGTTTGAAAAATGAATCTATGTAAATGTGGATGCGGATTGGAATGTAAAAGAAACTATGTTCTTGGCCATAATCCTACAACAGAAGAGGCAAGATTAAAAATAAGTCAGAAATTGAAGGGAAAGGCTTCAAGAATTTGGACTGACAAAGAGAGAAAATTATGGTGTGGAGAGAAAAATCCTGCTTTTGGTAAGCATTGGGAAGTTAAAAATAGAAAGCCCAAAATATTACTGGAAAAAGAACATAAAAATAAAATAAGAGAATCAGTATTAAAACTTTGGAAAAATCCAGAATTTTTGAAGAAAAGAAGATTTTGTGGGCTTGATGGACGTTTTTTTAATACGAAACCCGAAAAAGAAATGAAAAGATGTTTGCAAGAACTGGGCATTCTTTATGTTTTTCAGTATTTTGTAGATAGCATTAAACATCGCTACTATGCAGATTTTTATCTTCCACTATATGGTATAATAATCGAAGTTGACGGATACAACAATCACAGTTCCCAAGATGAATTGGAAAAGGATATTACAAGGATGAAGGAAATGGAAGAGGCTGGTTACCGAGTTTTAAGATTTCAAGATAAAGAATTTGATGCTCAAAGTGTTTGGAGGGAAATTTAGCGATGTTTCGGTTTACAAATTTTTTAAAAATTTGCAAAGAAAAACTTTTAGACCAACACGGATATTGGGCAAACCAACGTGCCGATTTAAGAATAGAAGAAATATACCGTGCTATTTATAAGTATGGATATTTGATGCGCTGGGAAAGGGCTAGTAAATGCCCATGCTTGGACGTAGTAAGTGGCCAACCTGATAGAAACTGTACCTTGTGTTTGGGAAAAGGTAGGTTTTGGTCAGATCCACAAATGGTTAGAGGAATAATGACAAGTTTTAGTGATAAAATGATGTTTAATCAAACTGGTGAGATTATTAGTGGGGTCTCGTATTTTACAACCCTACCAAATTATAAAATGAGCAACTGGGATAGGGTATCTAACCTTCATAGTCAAATCCGTTATAGTGAAGTTGTAATGCATGAGACTTATGGGGCTACGGATAAATTGAAGTTTAAACCATTGGGCGTGTTTATTTTAAGAACAGTTAGCACTGTTTATACAAACAAACAGGATTTTATTTTTGATACAAATGCAGGAGTTATAAATTGGTTACCTACGGGACATGAGCCACCTGCTGGGGAGAAGTATACGGTGGAATACCTTATGCATCCTTCTTGGATTGTTATAGATGCAACAAATATTATAAGAGATACAATGGTTAAAACAAAAAACCCGGCTCTAAGTTTTCAAGAACTTCCACAAAGAGTGACGGTTAGGTTGGAATACTTTGTCCTATGAAAAGACTAAAAATTTTTACGATTGACGAGATTCATAAAGCCGTACACGCAGCGTACCAACCGAAGGGACCGCCAAGGATGGTGGCCGGTTTTCAT
>Ga0315295_10003560_pt1 | contig 13237 bp, 10 predicted proteins | sample YL17G14_0_MG_FD_204453 | JGI IMG/M metagenome (GOLD analysis project Ga0315295, IMG submission 204453) | Sediment microbial communities from Yellowstone Lake, YNP, Wyoming, USA - YL17G14_0 | ecosystem: Environmental > Aquatic > Freshwater > Lake > Sediment | place: USA: Wyoming | collected... | reverse complement strand
CTGACCCTGGCTAGAACACATGTCTCAGCCATAGTCACGGGCTAACCGGGGACTCCCCCCACATTTGGGAGTTCGCGGGATGGTAGACCTTGAAGGTCTAAGAGAGTGTTAACGAATCTCGATGCAGTTTTTTCGATGCACGCAAGGGAATGCGCGCGAGAATCTGCGCCTGAATGTTAAAGAATGCGGATCTGAGTGGGGTCAGCGCCTGGATTCGCGAGGCACCCAGGCAAGTACCGTCGTTCCTTCACCCGGATTCGAGCTGATATCGACGTCACCGCCAACGGCGCGCGCCCGGGTTTGCATGTTCGAAAGGCCGTGACCGATGGTTGAGCTCATCTTCTCGACCGCAAAACCCTTGCCGTCGTCCTGGATCTCAAGCAGGATGCGGTCCTCGGTCATCCAGAGATGCACATTCACACGCTTTGCAGAGGCATGCTTTGCGGCATTCCCAAGCGCTTCCTGACAAATATGGAACAATACCAAGGCGCTCACCTGAGGAATATGCTCGAGTCCGCTTTCCGGACCCGTCAGCTCGATATCGGAGAAGGTATTGGCGCGATATTCTGTGGTCAGCCGTTTCAATCCACCGAGAAGCCCATCAGTTCCCAGCTGTCGAGGCCTCAGATCAAGGATGTAGGCGCGGATGTCCCGAATAGCCTGATTGAGACCGCCGATGGCATCCTTGACTTGGGCCTTCGCCAGAGTCGGCTCCTCGTCGATCGTGTGGGTTGCATTCTCGAGAGCCAGGCCAACGCCGTACACCGATTGGATGATCCCATCGTGCAGATCCATGCCGATACGGTCCCGTTCCTCCAGAACGGCCAGGCGACGGGCATTCTGGTGCAGCCGCGCATTCTCGAGTGCCAGGCCGGCCCAATTCCCGACTGCCTCAAGCAGCTGCAGACCCCGGGATTCAAGGGGATCGGGGCTTCGGGAGGCCACACTCATGACGCCCAGCACAGTCTCCCCTGACTTCAACGGTAGATGCGCCACCTGACGGAATCCCGCTTTGGCCAAAGCAGAGAACAGCGATGCCCCGTCAGGCGTCGAACTCGCGTTCACGCGGCTGCGGCCGGTCCGCGCCACCTCGCCCATGGTCCCGTCCGACACGCGGAACCGACTACGCGTCCAGAAGGCCTCCGCGGCCTGGCCTCGATGGAGAACCATCCGCAAGGTCTCGTTGTCGTCTTCGAGGAGAAAGATCGCGCCGGCCTCTACCTTCATATAGTTCATGACAATGGCCAGCGTCTTGTTCAAGACCTCCTCGGATTCCAGTGAAGACGTCAGCACGCCTGCAATATCATTGAGCAGCGCCAGATCTTCATTCCTGCGCGTCAGAGCCGTATCACGCGCCTGCATCTGCTCCAGGAGCCGCGCATTCTGTATCGCTGCGGCTGCGTACCCGGCCAGCATCTGGATGATGCGCTCGTCATCAGCCGTGAATTCAGGCCCATCGAGCTTGTCAGTGAGGTATATCTGCCCGAGCTGGAGATCGCCAGTCCGAATCGGCACACCCAAAAATGACACCATGGCTGGATGGTGTCTGGGAAAGCCAACGGAACGGGGATCCTCGAGGATTACGGGAATCCGGATCGGCACCTTGGAATCCATCAGTTCGCCGATGAGGCCGTTGCCAATGGGCTCATGACCGATCCGTTGGATCTCATCCTTCGTCAGGCCGACGGTGATGAATTTCTCTATTCCCCCCTTGCCATCCAGCACGCCGAGAGCGGCATAACGCGCCCCCACCTGCTCGCAGGCCGTCCCGGCAATGCGTTCCAAGAGATGCTCCAAAGAGACCTCCTGCACCAATTCCAGGCTGGCTTGATGCAGGGCGATAAGTCGTTCCTGAAGCTGCTCTCGGGTCAGGAGCATATGATCAAAGACACCTCGTCTGCATTATATCTCACAAGAAGCTGATAGCTTTTGAAGGACGGGAGCGATAAAATCGGAGATTGCCACACGCAAAACCGCATGAAGAGCTCTCGTTTGTCCGGCTTCTATCGGCTGACTGTCAACGAGCGGCGTGCCAGATTGTCTGAGCAAGTCGACTCTGCCCAGGACCTCGCGGCGTTCACCTCCGATGGCGGTCTCAGCCTCGATGCCGCGGACCATATGATTGAGAACGCAGTCGGCACGTTTGCTCTGCCGCTCGGCATAGCCCTCAATTTCCAGGTCAATGGCAGGGACGTGCTGGTGCCCATGGCGATCGAGGAGCCGTCCGTGATCGCAGGTGCCTCCTTCATGGCGAAGTTGGCGCGGGCTGGCGGAGGTTTCCAGACGGGAAGTTCCGCGCCGGAAATGATCGGGCAGATGCAACTGCTCGGCGTGCGCGATCTAAACGCGGCGCGAACCAGCCTGCTGGAGCACAAGTCCGAGTTGCTCGCTGAGGCAGACGCGATCGATCCGGTTCTGAAGAAGGTCGGCGGCGGCGCTCGCGATCTTGAGGTCCGGATCCTTCGAGAATCACCCATTGGGCCCTTCATCGTGGTCCACCTCATCTACGACGTGAGGGATGCAATGGGCGCTAACGCTGTGAATACAGCATGCGAGAGGCTTGCACCGCGGATCGAGGCCATCACCGGAGGCAGGGTGCATTTGCGAATCCTGTCCAACCTCGCGGATCGGCGCTTGGCCCGGTCAAAGTGCCTGATACCCTTGGAAGAACTCGCTTTCGCCGAATATTCCGGCGAAACAGTGCGAGACGGCATAATCGAGGCGTGGGCATTCGCGGCAGCAGACCCGTATCGGGCCGCGACTCACAACAAAGGGATCATGAACGGCGTGGATGCGGTGGTGATTGCCACCGGCAACGATTGGCGCGCGATCGAGGCAGGCGCGCATGCTTTCGCAGCGCGGGGCGGCCGGTACACGTCTCTATCCACTTGGGGCAAGGACGAGCGCGGGAATCTTGTCGGTGAACTGGAGATGCCGATGGCCGTTGGCATCGTTGGCGGCGCGACCAAGGTTCATCCTGCGGCTCAGGCAGCCCTCAAGTTGATGGATGTGAAGAGCGCCTCGGAGCTGGCTGAGATCGTAGTCTCTGTGGGTCTCGCCCAGAACATGGCGGCACTGAGAGCTCTGGCAACCGAAGGCATTCAGCGCGGCCACATGTCGCTCCATGCACGTCAGGTCGCGATCGCGGCCGGGGCAACAGGCGACGCCATCGATCAGATTGCCGCACGGATGGTCGAGGAGAAAGTCGTTAGAATCGATCGGGCGGAAGAAATCATGAAGGAAATGAATCCAGGCCGATCGAGGAATTGACTTCAATGGATGGCAGGTACAAGATGCTCACACCCACACCCGAGAAACCAGCAACCCTACTGAAGCCCTCCAAGCCTGTGGGAATCATAGGCTACGGCGCGTACGTTCCCCGATACAGGCTCCCGGCGAGGGAGGTCGCTCGCATCTGGATGGGAGGCCAAGGGGGGTTGCCGATCAAGGAGAAGTCTGTACCAGGCCTCGATGAAGATGTGGCGACCATGTCCATCGAAGCCGCCCGGAATGCCATGGCTCGCGCCAGGATCGATCCGCAGGAACTGCGAGCGGTGTGGGTTGGCTCCGAGTCGCACCCGTACGCCGTGAAACCGACCTCGACCATCGTCGCCGAGGCTATCGGAGCCGTGCCTCACACCCAGGCGGCGGACTGGGAATTCGCATGCAAAGCCGGCACCGAGGCGCTGGTTGCGGCCATCGCATTGGTGGGTTCGGGGATGGGACGCTACGCCATGGCCCTTGGAATGGACACTGCCCAGGGCAAGCCGGGCGATGCTCTCGAGTACACCGCCGGCGCAGGCGGCGCCGCATACATCGTTGGCCCGGCCGAGGAGTCGCTGGCGATCATCAACGCCTCATATTCCTATGTGACCGACACCCCCGACTTCTGGCGCAGACCGGAAGCAAAGTACCCAGAGCACGGCATGCGCTTCACCGGTGAACCAGCATACTTCAAACACATCTTTGAGGCCGGCAAGCATCTGATGGAGGGCTCCGGGACGACGGCCAAGGACTATCGTTGGGCGATCTTCCATCAACCGAATACAAAATTCCCGCAGAGAGTGGCATCGATGCTGGGTTTCAGCAAGGAACAGATCGATCCCGGGCTGCTTGTTTCCGTAATTGGCAACACCTACGCGGGCGCTGCATTGATCGGGCTGACCTCCACGCTGGATATCGCCCAGCCAGGTGACCGAATCCTGGTTGTCTCGTTCGGCTCCGGAGCCGGATCCGATGCCTTTGATATCGTGGTGACCCAGGAGTTGCCGGCGCGCCGTGACTTGGCGACGATGACAAGGGACTACATCGCACGCCGCACCGAGATCGACTATGCAACCTACGTCCGCTACCGCGGCAAGCTGGCGATGAAGTAGCGCAGGATGCCCACGGCCGGAGCCACTTCGACACGCAATTCAAAGGGAACGACATCATGACAGCCGTAATCGTTGCCGGAATCGGACAAACCCCGGTGGGTGAACACTGGGAGATTTCCCTGCGGGATCTTGCGCGGGATGCCATGCGCGAAGCCATCCGCGACTCGGGGGGCATGCAGCCACAATCGCTCTTCGTTGGCAATATGCTGGCGCCAAGTCTATCGAATCAGGCGCATCTGGGCCCACTGTTGGCGGACCATGCCCATCTGACTGGGATCGAGGCCGTCACGTTGGAGGCGGCGGGCGCCTCGGGAGGCGCCGCACTCCGCCAGGGCTATCTCGCTGTGGCCAGCGGCATGGTCGACGTCGCGCTCGTGGTTGGGGTGGAGAAGTTCCCCGACCGGATAGGGGCGGAGGTGGAGACCGCACTCGCGACGACCACCGACAGCGACTTCGAGGCCGTCCAGGGACTCACACCCACCGCACAGGCTGCAATGCTGATGCAGCGCTACCTGCACGAGCACAAGGTGCCGGCAGATGGCCTCGCTGGTTTTGCGCTCATCGCTCACGCGAACGCTGAGGGGAATCCAAATGCCATGTTCCGCAAGTCGATCAAACTGGAAAGCTATGTCCAAGCGCCATTCGTGAATGAGCCTCTGCGACAGTTCGACGTTGCTCCGATTGCGGACGGCGCGGCCGCAGTTGTGCTGGCGCGGGCGGAGCTGCTGCCGAAAGATCCCCGTAGGCCTCTTGTTCGGATAGCCGGCTCAGCGTCCACGGTCGACACGCTCTCACTTCACGACCGGCGGGATCTCTTGCAGTTCGAGTGTTGCCGTCTTTCATCCGAAAAGGCGCTGAAACAGGCGGGCGTTCCCCTCGAGAGCCTCGACTTCTTCGAATATCATGATGCATACAGCATCTACGCCGCCCTGGCATTGGAAGCCGTGGGGTTTGCCGAACCTGGGCTTGGGTGGAAGTTTGCTGCGGATGGCGGCATCTCCCTCAGCGGTCGCATCCCCGCCGCAACAATGGGTGGGCTCAAGGCACGGGGATTCCCCGGCGGCGCCACCGGCGTCTACCAGGCCGTCGAGGCGACGATGCAGTTGCAGGCTCGCGCGGGTGTGAATCAGATCAAGGATGCCAAATGCGGGCTGATCCAATCAATTGGAGGACCCGCTTCCACAGTCATCTCGCATGTCCTGCAGACCGTGGCGTAGCAGCGCGGTATAAGGCCTGGATCTAGTTCTTGGGGGCAGGCAGCTCCGGGCCAAGCACACGGGCGCTCACCCGGTTGAAATACTCCAAGCCGAAGCGGCCCAGCGTGTCCATTGCCGCAAGAGCGATGGGTGTCAACAAGAACGTTCCCGGAATGAGATACCGCCAGCTGACCATTCCGGCGACGATCGGCAACACCAGTGCGTTCAACGTCACGACGACCACAGACAGCCAGACCAGGGTCGGCCGTCGATAGAAACTCAGCCACAGCATCATCATACAAAACATGAACCAGACGGTGTAGACCCGCCCGTACGCCGCGTACACCGCATCATTGATGTGATCCTGCAGGCGGCCGAAGGAAGCCACGAGTCCAACCTCGTCGTCGAAGTACCGTAAAGTGAGTTCCGAATACATGTCGGGCTGCCCGGCGGACAAGAATGAAGCAGGCGTTGTGGGATTAGGACGAGGAGCCTGCTGCAGTTTTATGACGAGCAGCCGCAAGACTTTCGGGAAGTGGCTGCGGATGGAATCGGTGGCAGCCTGCCCGAGCAACGAGAATGCCTCGGTGCTTCCGTATCCGTGCTCTACAAGGGCGGACCAGACTGTCCAGCCTGTGGGCGCGCCAAGTCCACGATGGGCGGTGATCGGGAATACCTCATCTATCTGCTGGACGGCCTTCGAATCGCGATCAATGATCCATAGCCCGCTGCGCTCTCCGTAATAGATCCATCCGTCGTACAGGACCTCTCCCCCATAGTCGCTTATGCCGAAGAAGCCATGCAGCCTGGCGTTGTGCGCCGACCACGCGATCAGGGGCAGCGCCGCGACCAGCAGGGCAAGCAGCAGGTCTCGGACACGAACGGACTTGAAGGTCGCCTTCCGGCTTGCATCGGATCCGCGCTCGCTGGGCCACAACGCCGCCAGGCCGAGAAAGGCGGCATCGAGACCGAGGGCTGCGATGTTGTCAGGTCGGATCAGGACCGCCATCGATCCGGCAAGCAGGCTCACGACCGTCCAGCGCGGCAGCCGGGTCTGCAATGCAGAAAGCAGCGCTGTGCACAAAGCAAGCAGCGCGAAGATTTGAGGCACCTCGGACATAACGTAGTTCGAGTATGCGTACAGATCGGGTGCAAAGGCCGTAATCAAACCCGCGGCCGCAGCCACCCAACGCCTTCTCTGCAATTGCCATCCAATGCGGTATGCAAGCGGAATGCAGGCCAACGCCAGGGCGTGCAGAACAAGCTTCACACCCCATGGATTCCGGCCGAAGATGCTCACGGCAGGTGCGAAAAGTAGTGTCGTGCCCGGGCCACGATACGTGGAGGCGCCATCGAAATTGTGAAACGCTGCCCAGTGGACGGCTCCGTCCAAATAGCTTGGGCCATCCTTCGTCACCCTCAGGGGCACCGCCAGGAAATTGATTGTGTGCAACACCAGACCGACGGAGCAGACGAACACAAGGGCGGCGCGATGCGACATTGGCGCAACCGCTTTCCGCGGGGCGCCAATCAGCCTTCGACGCTGTCCAATTTCATGTGCCGCCCATATCACGCCCAAGATGAATAGAGCAGCAAGCATATCCACGACCACCAGTAGCGGAAAGAACAGGAAGTTCAATACCCCCCAGTGATATTGAGTATAGATCCTTGCTCGCGTCTCATTTCCCTCCCGGCCGTGGAGATCCAGGTCCAGTCGGCGCCCATCGAGAATCACGCTTGTGACCCCACCTTGAGGCGTGGTGATGAAGCTAAGTCGGACTAGTTCTCCAATCGGCCCGCTGAAGGAGTACCGGATCGGTTCGGCGTTCGGCGTAGTGGCAATGAGAAGCCCGTTGCCCAGGCTCCAACCATCAAGGTTCGCAAATTCCGATAAGGGCACCGCGTTTCCGTACGCCGCCCTGATCTCTCGGATTCGTACCTCCCCAGGGCGAGTCCCAGAACGTGGGTCGATCTTCAGTTCGTGCCCGACCTCTGGCAGGAAGAACAGGCGCCACGTTAGGACGGCAGCGATCAAGACCGCAGAGCCCCCAAACTGAAGCCAACGCGGCACGCCGATGGCCAGGCATTCCTTCCAGATGGGTGCTAGTGCAATGGAGATCAAAAGGGCGAGGATCGGTCCGACGAGCAGGAAGGCCAACGCCTGCCTGTCCCAAGATAACCCCCATAGATTCCAGAGGTGATGGAGCACACTGAGCGCCACCGCCTCGCCTGCGATGGTCGAAAAGATCAGGCGATGCTTGTCATCAATGGCACGTCGAAGAAGGGCGCCGGCCCAAGCCATGGGATTTCGCCGCGGAGGTTTCTCGAAGTACCTCGATCCGCTGGGTCGCCGGCATTATACACGCTGTTCCCGGAGCGTCCTTCACTCAGTGGCTCTCAGGACATGCCTGCAAATCATGCGAACGCGGGCGCCGTCCAGCCGGTCAACGGCTGGTGCGACCATACGAAGATTGTCTACACCGCTTTCCTTGAAGCGTGCCGTGCCGCATTTCTGCCGTCCTAGCCTGTTTCGAGCCTGATAGTTCCTGAGAGTCGCTGCGCATAGAATTACTATCGCAGAAAGGATTCAGGAATGGAAATCGCACGGCACTGGAGACTGAAGCAGCAGAGATACTCGCTGGTGGGTGAGGTGTGCGACAATTGCCAGCACAAGATCTTCCCTCCCAGGGACATTTGCCCAGATTGCGGCCACGAAGCGCGCCGGCCCTATGCCTTCAGCGGCAAGGGTGAGGTGTTCTCTTTTACGACCATCTACGAAGCCCCCAGCGGATACGACGCGAACGCCCCCTATACCGTGGCGCTGGTTAAACTCAACGAGGGCCCGATGATCACGGCCCAATTGACCGACCTGGACGAGGCGCCCGTTCGAATCGGCATGCCGGTCGAAATGGTGACTCGTCGAATGCGGGACGACGGCGATGAGCGCGGCATGATCATCTACGGCTACAAGTTTAGACCCGCGGTTCAAGCGTAGAACCAGAAGATCAGATATTCAAAGCGCCCTCCATTTCTGGAGGGCGCTTTAGTTCTCACGTTGGTCCCAACTTTTCTACTCGTACGCCAGCACTTCGCGCACCGTCAGGCGGGTCGCGTTTCGCGCCGGAATGTAGCTCGCGAGCGCGCTTAGCAGGACAACGGTCACCAGCCAGATCCACAAACCGGGCATCGAGTACGAATAGGATAGAGGCATCCCCATCATGGCGTTGCCTGCGGTCTCGTTGAGGGCGTGGCTCATCGGTATTGCCAGCACCGCACCCATCATCCAGCTCAGGAGCCCGATGGCGATCCCCTCCCGGATGAACACCTGGGCCACCCCGCGGCTGGGTGCGCCGATGGCGCGCAGCACGCCGATCTCACGCGTGCGCTCCAGGACATTGATGCTCATCGTGCCCATCAGACCGAGCCCACCCACCAATGCCAGCAGGATCGCCATCACGAGCAGAAGCGCGACCATGGCATCAAAGATCGCTTCGGCATCCGTCATCTCGGTTTGCATGCTGCTGACCGTGCCGATCTTCACGCCCATGGAATCGAGGTGCCTTTCAAGGGCGTTGCTCAAGGCCTCGACCGAGTCGGCATCATGATCTTCGGCGGAAACCATCAACGCGTCGGTCTCTCCGACGCGGTTCGTCACCTTGGCCATGTAGTCATAGGGGGTGAAGATCATGGCGGCGAAGCTGGTACCAATGTAGGTACCCACGATCTGGAACGAGCGCTCCTTGCCGTCGATCTTCAACACCATTTCGCCTCCCAGCTTCAGATGCGGTTCGTCGCGGAGAAACACAGCGGGCACCACCACCGCGTTCTGATCATCCGGAAGCAGCCACCGCCCCTGCACGATCGCGGGGGAGACGATCTGGCTTGACTCAGTCACGGTTGGCGCGAACAAGTACAGGATGCCGCTCTCGCTGCCGTCCGGTCTAACCATACGGGGCGAGGCCTGCAGCCAAACGTCGGTCCTTGTCACCCCAGGAACGCGCAGCGCCTCCTGCTGGATCTTGTCCGAGCGATAGGAGCGGTCCAAGGTGATCAAGAGATCCGTGTTGAACCAGGCGACCATGTCCTCGGCGGTTTGCGTCAGCGAGGCGCGAACGTTGAACACGCTCACAAAAGTGGCTGAACCCAGGGTAAGGGTGATCAGCGTAAGGACAAGCCGGCCCTGATTGCGGAACATGTTCCGGAGAGACAGCAACGAAGGCCGCAGGGGCAGGTGGCGCATCAGCCACAGGTTGGAGCCGGATATTGCCCAGCCGATCCAGTGCGCGCCGAACTGCCGCCTTCCAGTCGAGAACGCGCTCATCGCCTCGCTGGCTGTGATCCGCAGACCGGAAAGGAAGGGTGGGAGCGAGGCCGCCACCGGCAACGCCAGGCCAATGAGCACCTGGAACACTATTGCGGTCGGGGAGATCTCGATCGCGGTCAGATCGAAATTGAAGAAAGTGGCGAGGGTTCTGCTCAGCGCCTCGGCGCCCTGCACACCGAGTGGAACTGCCAGCAGCAGAGCCATAAGCCCGTACGATATGACCATTACCAGGTACATGCCCAGGATCTGCAGACTGCTTCCCCCTATGGCTTTCATCATGCCGATCTGACGCTTCTGCTGAGCCAACAAGGCCGTGACGGTGTTTACGACAAGGAATGCGCTCAGGAAGAGGGACATCACTCCCAGGAGTCCCATGAGCAGAAGTATGCCCTGCAAGATGTCATCCATCGGAATCTGCCCTGGGTCGACGGTCATGCTGACCGGGATGGTATAGCCTGAGCGTTCGGCTTTGTCCTTGACGCGGTTCACGACCTTCTCTGCCCATGCCTTGTCCCAGGCATGGGTCGAGATCACGTGCAGCTCGTTGAAGCCATAGGGCTCCCCTAGCCACTCCAGGGTCTCAAAGGTGACGTACCCATAGGGGGTCCCGTCGATTTGGGCCGGCTCCTGCGCAGGGTCGTGAGCGGTGCCGGCAATTCGCATGTAGCGCTGGGCGTCGTCGGACATCTTCACCAGAACGATATCCCCCACCTGGCAATTAATCACAGGCAGGGCAGCGCGTTCCACCAGCAGCTCATGGGCAGGCGGAGGCCACGGCCCCGACTCCGGGCTGATCTTGTTGACGCGGATGTCCTGGTAGTCCTCGACCGCGAAGAGAGTGATATTCTTCCACTTGTCGGGTGCGACCTGGATCCGGGCATTGATGCCGCGCCGTGCGTCCGCATCTGCAACGTCGGGCATGGCGCGGACCGAGCGTACAAAGTCCTCATCAAAGAGCTCAATTGTGCGCACGGTGCCACTCGACGGGTTGATGGCGGCAAAGCTGCGGGCGAGGCCATCGGAGAGGATCGTCCGCGCGCTGAGAATAATGCCCACGGCAAACAGTCCGACGGCCATGGAAAGCACGATCAATACGGTGCGCGTCTTGCTTCCCAGCACGTCATGCAAGACCTTGTGCCAACGGGCGCTAAGCATGGGATGTCGTGTCCGCGGCCGCGCCTAGGATCTCACCGTCCGCGAGCGTGAGCGTTCGCGAGCCGTGGGCGGCGACGTCCTTGTCGTGAGTGACCATCAACACCGTCTTGCCACGCTCAACCAGACTGTCAAATACCCTGAGCACTGCCTCAGCAGTCACAGAATCCAGACTTCCGGTAGGTTCGTCCGCAATCAGGATCAGAGGGTCGTTTGCCATGGCACGTGCGATCGCCAATCTCTGCTGCTGCCCACCGGAAAGCGCGGCGGGCACTTTCCCGGCATGATCCGCGATCTCCACAGCCTCCAGCAGCTGCAGCGCGCGTCGTGATTGATCGCGGTACGGGAAAGAGCCGGCAAAGTCCATTGGTAGCATTACGTTCTCAAGAGCAGTCAGCGTGGGCAGCAGTTCGAAAGCCTGAAAGACAACGCCCACATTCTGCCGGCGCCAGCGCGCGGCACGCTCGGAGCCGAGCTGATGAATCGCCATTTCGGCCACATAGATCTCACCTGATGTGCAGCGGTCGAGCCCGGTGACGCAATTGACGAGCGTGGTCTTTCCGCTGCCCGACCTGCCCGTAAGCACCAGGAATTCGCCCTGGCGCATCTGCATATCGATGCCGTTCAGAGCGGTCACCTCCCCGGCGAGACCTCTGTAGACCTTCACCACGCGGCGAAGGTCCATGATGACGGGGGTGCCGGGGGTGCCTCGTGACCTAGCGGTTGACGACTTCATTTTCGATCATTCCGTCGGAAAGCCGAATGGTCCGATGCGTGCGCGCCGCCAGATCCCGATCGTGGGTCACCATCAGGATCGTTTTGCCCGAGTCCGCCAGGTTCTCAAAGAGACGCATGATCATGTCCGAGGATTTGGAGTCAAGGTTGCCCGTGGGTTCGTCGGCGGCGAGCAAGATCGGATCGTTGGCCAGAGCCCGGGCGATGGCGACACACTGTTGCTGACCACCGGACATGGAGTGCGGGACGCGGTTAGCTTGCTCGGCCATTCCCACCAGCGCCAGAAGGGCCATGGCGCGATCCGGCCGCTCTGCCATCGGGTAGCGGCGGCCGTAGTCCATGGCAAGCAGGATGTTCTCCACCGCCGTCAGGGTGGGCAGGAGCTGGAAGAATTGAAAAATGACTCCGATGGAGCGGCCGCGCCAGATGGCGATCTGCTCCTCGGTCAGGCCATGAACGGCAACGCCGTCCACGATGACCTCCCCGGACGTTGGACGGTCTATGCCTGTGACAAGGTTTATGAGGGTTGACTTGCCGCTTCCGGACTTGCCGACGATGGACACGAACGCGCCGGATCGAACTTGCAGATCAACTCCGCGCAGGGCCGCGAACGTGCCCGCCGTGCTGCTGTAGGTCTTGACGACTGCACGCAGGTCTACCAGGCGGTCGTTGCTCTTGTTGCCCGGCTCATACTTTGTGGCCCGCACCTTGCGATTCGCTGAAGGAGTTGGCATGGCTTCAGGTGATCTCTCGACCCCTCGGCAGGATCCTGCCGAGGGGCAACTATATCATCGTCACTGAGGGCTTCCCCTCCGAACCCTTCGAGGCCCGCCCCGTGGGCATTAGACCCGGGAGACTCACACCAGCCTGTGTGCATGGCTGGACGATCGATAGACGTTGCATTGTGGGCCGGCATACATCGCTATACGTCTCTGCACGGGAATCCTTGTCATCCCGTATGCAGGTGCTCCACCACCTGCACGAAGAGTTGGACAATATGCGGATCCACCACGCTGTAGAAGACCTCCTTGCCTGCGCGGCGTGCCCGAACGAGCCTCAGTTGCCTGAGTCCGCGGAGGTGATGGGAGACGGCTGATTTCGTGATGCCGACCAGTTCTGCCAGGGCACTCACATTGAGCTCGCGCAGCAATAGCGCCGAGAGGATCCGCACGCGGCTGGAGTCGCTGAATGCCCGGAAGAGCTCGGACACATGGGCCGCAGTGTGCTCATCAAGAACATCGGCTTTTCGGTGTGCTGACATAGAATAACAGTTGAGTATGTACTCAACTGTTATTCTATGGGAAACACCCCCAGAAGTAAAGAGGGCGCCGGCCAGCGGCAGATCGGACCTGCTGGCAGCATCGCTGGGCTCCACAGGCAGATCGCCCTTCAGGCGATTGATGATCAAGCAGGACTTCTCCATCCGAATATCCAATTCATCGCGCCATTGGGCT
>Ga0315295_10003558_pt1 | contig 13245 bp, 16 predicted proteins | sample YL17G14_0_MG_FD_204453 | JGI IMG/M metagenome (GOLD analysis project Ga0315295, IMG submission 204453) | Sediment microbial communities from Yellowstone Lake, YNP, Wyoming, USA - YL17G14_0 | ecosystem: Environmental > Aquatic > Freshwater > Lake > Sediment | place: USA: Wyoming | collected... | reverse complement strand
TCTTCCGTGATAACCTCGAACATGGCGTATCCTTTCCCCGGCTATCCGCCGGGCTTGGGCCTCGACACCCGAAGGATACGCCACCTTTTTCCTCATTCCAGTCCACAACATTCGGTTATATCTCCGAGCACACCCGCGGGGCGCCCTACCGTCCGAGGACTCAGGGCAAGGTCGAGCGCTGCCAGCGCTCGTTGAAGAACCTGGTGCAGCGGCTGACGTTTCAGTATCCGTGGGACCTGGAGCAGGAGATCAGCCGGTTCGTGGACTACCACAACCACCAGCGGTACCACGAATCGCTAACCAACGTGACGCTGGCGGACGTCTATTTCGGCATGGCCAAGGAGGTCCAATCGCGACGGGAGGAGGTCAAGTGCAGAACGCTGGAGGCGCGGCGCCGTCAGCACACCCAGATTCCGCGGGCAGCCGCCTGACCCCAGGTACGTCCGGGGTGACCGCCGAGGCCAAAGAAGTGTGTCCTAGCTGGGAGCCCCGACTTGTCCCACTCTCGCTGTCACGATACAGTTGTTCGGGTTGGCAGTGCGACATGCAAGCACATTGCCCGAATGGGGTCGCAAACTGCCTTTGATGTTTTGGCTCGTCGGCTGCGTGGGCATCCTGCCGACGCTTAGGGCGGAGAGGAATGCCATGTTAGAAGGTATGCATTTTGCAGTGTTCGTAGAGGAAAACACAAACCCGACCGAATACAACTTTTGCCGACTGCGACTGAAAGAAGCGGGAGCCAGAGTTACCGTCATCGGTTTGACCCGGCTCGAATACCGGCTGGAAGATCATTCGCCCGGTTATGCCGATGTGATGATCGACGAGTTGCCGCAGACATCTTTCGATGGCGTTGTGATCCCCGGTGGACTGGGACCGGAAAAATTGCGACTGAACCAGAAAGTGATTGACATCGTCCGGCAATGCCACCAGGCGGGGAAACTGTGTGCTGCGATCTGCCATGGCCAGCAGGTGCTCATTTCGGCCGGTCTATTGCACGGCGTCAAAGCAACAGCAGCTTGGAGCATGATGGATGATCTGCGCATGGTCGGTGCGATTGTGCCTGAGGGGGTGCGGGCAGTGCGGGACGGAAATATCGTCACCGCAGTGTTTCCCCCCGACTTACCCGAGTTCTTCCGGGTGATCCTGAGGGTGATGGCCGAGATGACCGGGCGGCAGGTACCGTCGGGTTACCCGGACAGACTGAGAAGCCAGACCTGGGGCATCGTTGTGGATGACGCCAGCGACTCGGTCCAGGTGGACTACCTTCGCCTGCGAGTTCAGGAGGAGGGCGGAAAGGCGGTCTTGCTGGGTCGGGGCGTGGGTAAGGAAGTCCGGCTGGGAAGCCCTAACTCGGAATGGGGCGACCTGGGCTGGCGGGTGGTGGTTGAGCGGGCACTACCCCAACCGGGCGTGATCGCCTCCTGCGACCATGATGCCGAGTTCAACAGCAAGGCGATCTCACTCCGCGAGCTGGATGGGATCATTCTCCCCGGCGGCCTGGCTACCTGGATGATCCGGGGTCACCCGGGCCTCAGGCAATTGTTGCAGGAAATGAATGCCGCTGGCAAACCGATCGGTGCTGTGGAACGTGGCCCTAAGATACTGGTGATGTCTGGCATATTGGACGGCAGGACGATCACCTGCGCCCCGCAAATGAAGGACGATATCATCCAATCGGTCACCCCCATCCATTACCGGGATGAACCGGTTGTGGTGGATGGCAACCTGATCACGGGGCGGGGTTCTGAAGATTTGCCGCAATTCATGCAAGCGATCCTCAACCGGATCAGGAAGTAGTCCGTACTTGCCAGATAGACCCTGCGAAGATCCGGCCTTGGGACCCGCTGGGAGCGCTTGGCGGTGCTCGAAGCCCACAGCGCTCAGGCAGCGGGGCCCTTGTCCAAACGCACGCGGCGTCAATTGGCAGCCACTCAGCGCCGCCAGGCGCCGGAGGTGTATCCGGCCCCCTCCTTGGGATCACTGCTACTCGCTACAGCGGCTTCGGGACTGACGTAGACTCTGGTACAGAAACCGGGGGCTGCTCAATCCTGAAGTCCATGTATGACTATCTGTTGAGGGAGTGAGAGTGCACAAGGTTTGGATTGGCGCGGGCTGGAAAATGAATCACACCCTCCCTGAAGCGGAGGCCTATGCGATTGCACTGAGACAATTCACTGAGATCTCACAGCCCTCAATGGGGGTCTTCGTCGTTCCGCCCTATACCGTCTTGCATCGCGTGAGTAGCTTGCTGAAAGAGACGCCCATTATGGTCGGTGCGCAGAACATGCATTGGGAAGAACGTGGGGCTCATACAGGCGAAATCTCCCCTCTGATGTTGAAGGACTGTGGGGTCTCCTTGGTGGAGCTGGGGCATTGTGAACGGAGGCTCCACTTCGGCGAAACAGACAAGGCAGTGAACCTGAAGACCCTGGCGGCACTAAGACATGGTCTGAGGCCGTTGATCTGCGTCGGGGAGACGGTGGAGGAGGGAGAGTATGGTGTGGCATATCCGGCACTTGCTCGTCAAGTGAGGATTGCCCTGCGTGGAGTCCCCTCTGAGCAAGTTCGACACGTAATGCTCGCCTATGAGCCAGCATGGGCAATCGGCGACGGCGGAACTCCCGCCGACCCCGATTCCGTGCGTGGGGCCGTTGCATGGTTGCGTTCGCAAGTTGCGGATGCCTACACTGAACAAGCAGCAGGTGAGATCGCCATCCTGTATGGTGGGAGCGTGAGCCAGGGAAACGCCCATCTTTATCTGTCACAGCCCGGGGTTGACGGTCTGTTCATTGGAAGGGCAGCCTGGAAGGCGGAAGATTTCGTCGCCATCATTCATTCGATAGAAGTGACGGCGGCCAAGACAAGGCTTGGAAAGGGCGTTGCTGACCATGACGATTCTGATCGGAAGTGATCACATCGGATACCCTCTTAAGGCTGACCTCATATCCTTCCTGGGGAGCTTGGGGCACGCCGTGATTGATGTCGGGTGCAACGGAGAACATGATGTCGTCGACTATCCGAATATCGCCGTTGCCCTAGCGGAACGAATCAGATCTGGGGAGACTGACCGCGGTGTACTAGTCTGTGGCACAGGGATCGGCATGGCGATCGCTGCCAACAAGGTTCCGGGGATTCGGGCCGTGTGTTGCCACGATACGTACTCTGCTGAGCGTGCGAAGAGAAGCAACAACGCGCAAGTGATGACGATGGGGGCCCTGATTGTCACGCCAACCTTGGCGCATGAGATCATGGCTCATTGGCTTTCCTCTGAATTCGCTGGTGGGCAGTCTACGCGAAAGGTCGAGAAGGTGATTGACCTGGATGCCCGCTTTCGAGGTTCGGGCTGACAAAGCTGTGACACTCTCTCACGTCTTTGACCGTGCTGCAGCAAGGACCACCGTGTATTGTGTCAGCGAGAGTGGGACAAATCGGGGCTCCGAGTTGAGACACACTTCTGCGGCCTCGGCGGTCATGCGGCCATCCGCAGCAGTTGGGTGTGCTGCTGACGCCGCGCCTCCAGTGTCCTGCGTTTGATTTCCTCCCGTCGCGATTGCACCTCCTTGGCTCTGCCGAAGTGGACGTCCGCCGGGGTGACGTTGCCCAGCGATTCGTGGTGCCGCTGGTGGTAGTAGTAGTCCCCGAACCGGCTGATCTCCTGCGCCCAGCAAGCTTTGTTCTTGAGCACGCGGTCCCTCAGTGACAGCTCGGCCACCAGCTGCTTCAGCTCCGCCCGCATGTCGCTCACCTGACGGCTATCCGCCTGACGCTCGGCGTCGCCTACCAGCCGTTGCTTACCCGCCTCGAGGAACTCCTTGCTCCACCCGAAGGTCCCGCGATCTTGGCGGGGCGGTAATACAGGTTAGTCGCGATGCCTTACCGCCGGCACAAGGCGGCAATCCCGGTCTCACCCCGCAGGCCCTCCAGGACGATCCGGACGTTCTCCTCCGCCGAGTACTTCTTGCGCGTGACCCGGCGGATCGTCCGGACGGCGGCTTCTACGCTCTCCCTCTTCTCGGCCATTCTGCCTCCGCTTCGCTATACTAGGGGTGAGAAGTGCGTCTTGGCGAATCGCTCCTTACGTCCCATTTTGTCTGAGGACATACAGGCAGGGATGAGCGGAGGTCCTGCTACTGGAGGCACTGCTCGTTCGGAAAGAGGAATACCAGGCATGCCATGAGGCCGCGGAGTGAAGGCTCGGCCGCTATGATGTCATGGCCCAGGTTAGTTGTCGGGGCACCTGTGGAGGTGGTGTCTATGTCGTCGATGAAATCATCGGAAGTCGGCCCTCTAGCATCATGATGGAGAACGCGGACTTCGTGGTGATCTACGACCTTGGGGCCTTTGGGACAGGCCGGAGAGCGGACAATGATGCCGCATTCCACTGTGTGTGTCACTGTGGAGACGGTCGCTTCTGCCGCGGCAGCCTGAGCAAGTTGCGTGACAGCAGTCGAATGTACAGAGTCTCTGGTTCAGAGTCTGCCAGGACAGAATGGGAGAACCACCGGATGAGGAGGCCACGTATGAGGCGGTGATCCACGATGTCACATGATTGGAGACCTCGGTTTAGGCGCTCCTGTAGGCCGAGCATCTGAGGGTGAGGCACTACATCGGCCCGCGCATCGATGGGTGATGCAACCCGAAGCCCGAGCGAGCATGGCTGCAGGAGCGAGGTCGCCGCAGATGGTGGACCAGAATACGGGAAGGGAGCCGGCTCATGAAGAACATCCTAACTGCCAGTACGAATTGCTACCACAAGTATCCGCTCGATGTGAATCTCGAGCATCTAGCGACCGCGGGCTTCGAATATGTTGAAATCCTGGTCTTGCCACCATGGGCCGAGGATCTGTCGTTGTCGGCTACGGATAGAGAGATCGCGAGCTTCGTGGATCGCGTCGCCGGCCACGGCCTCAAGATCTCAAGCCTGGGCGGACAAGCGGATATTGGTACCGAAGCGGGGGTGCGGAACGCACACGCGGCCTTGCATCTCGCGGCTGCTCTTGAGCTTTCAGCCATCGGCATGGGAGTCGGGCCTCTCGGCCCAAGGGACTTCGACCCGACGGTGGCGGAACCCTTCTATGCTGCACTGCCAGCTTTGCTCAAAGTGGCAAGAAAGAACGGGGTCAAGATGGCATTTGAGAACCGGGGGCCCCTTATTCAGACAGGCGCGCAAGCACGAGAGGCCGTTGAACGCATTGGGAAGGACGAGGTTGGCATTGTGTACGACACGGCAAACACTTTGCACTTCGGGGGAGTGCGTCCAGAAGAAGAGATCGATTTGGTTCTTCCGTACTTGGCCGGCTTGCACTTGAAAGATAAGAGTGGACCGCCGGATCAATGGAACTTCCCGGAGCTGGGCACGGGCTACTTGGACCTCAGGAGAATCCTCTCTCGTTGCATCGAAGGAGGCTTCACCGGTCCGATCACCATCGAGCTAGAGTTCCAGGGTGAGCCTTGGCCGCCGCTTGAGGAAATCGATGGCGCTTTGCGAAGGAGCCGGGCTTTTGCGATGGACATACTATCCGCACCTACCGTAGCCGGTCAGCATGCCAACTAATCTCGGAGGGCTGGGACTTGTGGAAGCCCACGCTGCCTGCAGCATCAACTAGTGGATTCGACTCATAAGCTGCGGTTAGGTCCTGTCATAGAAGGCGAGGAACCCAATGAGAAAACCAGCTATCGGCGACGAGGCGGTGCCTCGTCTGCGACGTGACCAGGTGTCATACTACTTCGATCGGTGCGTCGAGCCGATCGTGACCATCAAGTCGGGTCAGAGGCTGATCGTCGAGACTGAAGACGCTAACGCCGCCTTAGTGCGCAGCGAGGAAGATACCTACAAGAGCGCGGAAATCCTGTTTGAGAAGGCTGGCGGATCTGACCCCATTACGGGTCCAATCTACGTTGAAGGAGCGCGCCCTGGGGACTGCTTGTCGGTCACGATCAACCGGATCACGCCAGGAGGGCCTGAATCCCTTGGCTACACGGCGGTCTTCCAGAAGTTGGGCTCACTGGAAAGCATGTACTCGCTGCAGGCCCCCCTCGAGCCGAGGACGAGAATAGTCAAAATGGCGGACGGGATAGCCAAGCTGAGAACGAAGCACAAGACGATTGACATCAAGATGCATCCGTTCATGGGGACCATCGGCACGGCGCCGAAGTACGATCGCGTTCGGTCGTACCTTCAGGGGCACGACTACTGCGGCAACGTGGATTGCCCAGAAGTGACGGTCGGAAGCACGGTTGTCCTGCCCGTCAATGTGGACGGCGGTCTGCTTTCCCTCGGCGACTGTCATGGAGCGCAAGGAGCCGGTGAGATCACAGGGTGCGCCCTTGAGACGAGAGCCGAAGTCGACATCAAGGTTGATCTGATTCCGAACTCGGAGGCGCAGTATGTGAACCTGCCCCAGGTCAACTCGGCGGGCTGGATTGGATCCATCGGATGCGTCTCGGGAGCGACGCTTGCTGACAATATCCGAGCGGCCTACATAGATCTCATTCACAGGATGGAGCGGTTCTACGGATTCGATTCTATCGATGCGTATATCCTGCTCAACCTCGTTGGGCGCGTCTCTGTGGGCCAGGTCATCGACCCATCGTTCTATGCCTGCGTCGCCATGGTTGATCGGGAGTACATCGATTGACGGATGGCGCCGGTCAAGAAGGTCAAGTAATCACATGGACCACGATTGAGGGCGCCCTGGGCCTGTGAGGGAAGAGCCGCACCGGGAAATCAAACTGGCGGGATGTAGATGGAGACCTGCGTGCGCGAAGATCTCCATCTCTCGAGAGGCACCCGGGCAATGGGCATCGCGTCAGCAAGGATCTATCAAGTCGGGCGCCATAGTGGACTCACGCTCCTTCGGCATCGACTGATACGCTGGCTTGCGCGGCATGACGGAACACTGCGTGCTGAGATCTACGCAGCGGTCGATCTATCGCAATCCAAGCCTTGGAGCCTCAGAGAGGAACTGGCAGCGCAGTTGACATCAGTACGTAAGAAGGCGAGGTGCGACGGCCTTCTCTTTACCACCTGGCAGCGTCGGGACGTCCGGTGATAGAAGCGGCACTGACAGCCGAGCAGGAGCGTTGTCCGTTGCCAGCAATCACGGTCATAGCCATGCCGGAGGCCTGGAGGGAAGATTCTGAGACACCAGTGTTCTTGCCACATGTCGCGGGGTAGCAGGGGGACTACTGTCTTCGAGGGAGTGGACCCGGGCGGCCGTCGGGTTGAAGAATGGTCAGGGGACTCAGGTCGATGGGTCGTAGGTGAGATTGGAGGCGTAGGAGCAGATGTAGGAGAATTGGGCGTCGCATTCCTGAGAGACACCAACTGGGCTGAAGGATAGGATGCGACTGCGCCGGGAATACCGAAGGCCGCCCGTGAAGTCCGGCGGATTAGGCGCAGTGGGGGCTTGGAGATCGAGGGTTGATAGCATGAATACCTATCAAATACAGGGCACTGATCTGAAAGTAAGCCGGCTCGGCTACGGCTGTATGAATCTGGGTGGTCGGTGGGATAGCACGCCCCTTACTGAGGCTGATCACTCCAAGGCTGCTCGGTTGGTGGCCTACGCTGTCGAGCAGGGCGTAACGCTGTTCGACCATGCGGACATCTACACTCTGGGAAAATCGGAGGCCGTCTTTGGATCCGTGCTCAAAGACTCGCCCGGGTTGAGGCCCAAACTCGTCCTTGTATCGAAATGTGGCATCCGCTTAGGCGGAGACGCGCAGCCGGGTGATCCGAAACGCTATGACTTCAGCAATCCCCATATTGTGCGCTCGGTCGAAGGTAGCTTGCGCCGCCTTGGGACGGATTACCTCGACATCCTGCTGCTCCACCGGCCTGATCCACTGGTCGAGCCCGACGAGGTAGCCAGAGCCTTCGACAACCTGTTGCGCGACGGCAAGGTGCGATACTTCGGCGTAAGTAACCACACCGCCTCGCAGATCGCACTGCTTCAAGACTCAGTCAATCAGCGACTGGTCGTCAACCAGGTTGAGCTGAGCCTGATACATGCATCTCTGATCGATGACGGCATTCGAGCGAACCAGGAAGATACTGGTCATGCCGGGGCAGACGGGACGCTGGACTACTGCCGCCTGCATGGAATCCTGATCCAGGCTTATGCGCCTGTGGCCAAGGGCAGGCTGATTGACCCACCGCCGAGTAGCGACGAGCGGACTGTAGCTGCGGCGAGGGCGGTGGCAAGAATGGCAGAGGCAAAGGGCACAACGCGTGAAGCCGTGGCACTCGCCTGGCTGCTCCGTCATCCGGCTCCAATCCAGCCGATCATTGGCACCACCAACTTGGAGCGCATGACGGCGAGTCTTCGGGCCAACCGGGTCGAGCTGAGCCGCGAGGAATGGTACACGCTGTTTGTGGCCGCCCGCGGCGGAGCCGTGCCGTAGTGACTGCACTGAGCCCTGGCGGGGGTTGCTGGATACGAAGCGTACGGCAAGGCGGGCAACCGCGACCGCCTCCCTTGTTGTCGCCCTGGGTGGGGTTCGAGGCCAAACCGATGTAGGAGATGGAAACGCCCGGGCAGGTCATCACCGGCATCCAGCCTGTGTGGGCGGGAGCCAGGGCGATTGCCTGATAACCGTCGCTATTTGGCTCATGACATCGAGAACACCCTGCCTCGCGGCCGGATACATGAAGCCAGGAGTGACGCATGGATCTGGCGGGTGAGGAGCGGATTGCCCAACGGGATAGCGATCTCAGTCGGGAGTTCAACGACTGGGAGAAGACCATGGATCTCGTCGGTCAGCTGATCGACATCATCCTGAACTACCGGCAGAGCGGCCATCCGGGAGGCTCGCGCTCGAAGGTGCACGCCCTGCTGGTGACGCTGCTGAGCGGCGTGATGCGCTGGGACATCCGTCATCCGGAGAAGCGCTTCGGTGACCGTTTCGTGCTAGTAGGCGGGCACACCATTCCACTGATCTACACCACGCCGGCGTTGTTCAACGAGCCGCTGCGGATCAAGTACCTGCAGACGGAGGACCCGCGTTACGCCATGCCCAAGGCACGGGGGCGGGCGTTGGTATCGGAGGACCTGCTTCGCTTCCGGCATCTTGGTAGGCCGTCGGGGCACGCCGAGATGGTGGCAAGACGTTCCTTCCTCACCTCAAGTTCAATACCGGCCCTTCGGGGCACGGCGCGCCAGCCGCATCCGGCCTGGCGCCGGCTAACTTGTCCTTCGTGGTTGACTGGAATGACTACGGGATCGATGCCCACCCGGTCACCACGGTCGTCCACGGGATGTCCTATGACTGATTCGCCCCGCACGGCTGGCGCGTGTTCGACGCCGAGTTCGGGGGGGTGAATGGGGGCCGCTGACAAGATACAATTGAACTGTTTGGCTTCGATCAACTTGCCCCTGGCCGCGACCGGCCAGTCTCCTCCGTGAAAGCGGACCACGCCACCGCCTGCAGGGCGGTGAAGGAAGCCAGTTGTGCTATTGGCCGGAATGGCGAACGGAGACCCCGTCGTGAGACTGCATACCAGTTCTGATCCCACCATGGCAGGTTCAAGAGATCGGCAGAAGCCACCAGGCGCGAAACGGAGTCAGTGAGTAGAAGGAGCACTTAGCCAATGAGTACAGAAGCAACGACATCGGTTCCGCACGTAGTCTTGGGCCGCAGTGGAATTACCAGCACCCGTCTCGGCCTCGGATGTTCCATCTGGCCGCTCAAACTCCCCTATCACCAAGTTCTCGATACTCTGCGCACAGCCCTTGACCTGGGCATCCGTCACATCGATGTTGCACCCATCTACGGCACAGAGGAGATCGTCGGGCGCGCCCTACATGACCTGGGTATCCCCGAAGATCTCGTATTGGCAACGAAGGCTTGCTCCTACCTGGGAGAACTTGGCATTCTGTACCGCGAGTACTCCGCTGCGACAGTCTACGAATCGGTCGGAAGAAGCTTGAAGAGGCTCCAGGTTGACTGCCTTGATATCGTGCACCTTCACGATGTCGAACCCGAAGATCTGCCCCAGATCCTAAGCGAGAAGGGAGCTTTGCGAGCCCTGCTTGACCTGAAGGCCCGAGGAGTCGTCCGATCCGTCGGAATGGCTACGCAGTCACTAGAGACGTTGCAGGCCGCCATCGACACAAACGAGGTAGACCATATCCAAGCCTATCACAGCTACACACTTCTGAACCAAGATCTGATGCAAAGCGTCTGCCCTAAAGCTCGAGGAAAGAACCTGTCGATCCTGAACAATGCGCCATTCGCGGGCTTCATCCTCGCGACGGGTCCCGTACCGGGTGCGCGCTATAACTACCGGCTTGCGGAGCGCCCCGTGACGGAGGCGGCGCGGCGTGTTGAGGAAGTCTGTACACGCAAAGGCGTCTCCTTGGAGACGGCGGCCCTGGCTTTCTCACTCAAGAACCCGGAGATCGATGTCACCGTTGTGGGGGCAAGCACACCGGAGAAGTTGCGTAGGCGCGTAGAGGCTTTCCAAGCGCCTCTCGAGATGGATGATTTCGTGGAGATGATCATTGCTGCGGGTGGGTCGTTTCCCATTTCATCGCCCTGTGCTGGCAAGAACCCCTGCAAGGACGACCGAGGGCTCTGAACCGCAGGGGGTGCTAGGATAACTAGTGCGAAGATCGAATCGAGAAGCGCCTTTCGGTGTGGAAGGATAGAGAGACGATGCTCGCCGGAGGGTTGAGGCATGCACGGAGAGGAGGACGAGAACGGTCCCTGCTGTTCCTTCTTCGATATCGAACAGCGGCTACTCCAAGATCATCCGCTGCGGATCAGTAAGGCTTTGATCGACCCCGACTTGAAGAGGATGTCCCCCGCTTCTGATGAGATGTACTCCTGCACTGGTCGTCTCTCCATCCCGCCGGCACAATGCAGCGGTGACCGATCGACCTCCGGCCTCGCATGGGCGACGTCTTCACGGGAGTCACCAGGCCGGGCACCCCTGGCCTTCCGTGCGATCGTGGCTGAAGGATCTTGCGACCGATCCGTCCTCGCCTCACCGAGATCCTAGTCCTCTCCTTCCCACACATTGCCTTCTCTGGTTGGTGCTGGTAACATGCGTTCATCGGAATCGATTCGCGTCATCAAGTGCACCCCTGAGAGGGGCCTTAAGGAGCCACCGCGGACCTCACGGCTATGAGCACTGAGCGGTCGCGATGGTTATCAAGACAGCCAACCCGTAAGGTCAGCGGTGGGGGCTCCGACCGAGTTAGTTCACATCCGTGAGGTCGAGGGCCGTTCGCCCCGGCGGGCGCCGGCCCGAACGGGGTTCGAGCCCCCCGCGCCCACCAGAACGACACCGCTGTCCTTACGGTTAGCCCGCAGAGGGAACCGTGAGGACTGCTCTTTTCGCTAGGTTTCCGCGTGCGCTGACCGCGGACCTTGCGGGTGCGGGTCCTGAGGTATTCTCTCGCCGCGCCAAACGGAGGTTCTACCACACCGCGTCGGCCTCAGTTCTCACGGGAGATTCGCTAGGTTACCTGCGAGGTCGAGAGCCGTGATTCTCCCCGGGTAGTTCATATCCCGCCATCTTAGACTGTCAAGCATGGGATAGATGCTGGCCTTGGTCAGGTCGGGTGAGTGCGCCGTCACCAGCACACGCTGACGTTCCCAGCGGCCGCGTTGCTTCCCAGAGCGGAAAGGTATGTACCGACTCGGAGCCCCGGCCTGTCTCACTCCGGCTGACACGATACAATCAGAAGCCTGAGTGGGCTATTGCATTCGCTCGCCCGATGATGCCATGTCCATTGTGCTAGACTAAGAGCATGGGTGCCCTGTGTTCCGATACCAGTCCCAAGGTGGAACAACTCCAAGTCGAACTCATCCGGCGTATGCCGGCGTGGAAGAAACTCGCGCTGCTCGACGATCTGAACGAAACCGTCAGGGTCTTTGCCATCAGCGGCATCAAGCAGCGCCATCCGGAAGCTTCTCCTGAGCGCATTCGGCGCTTGCTGGCTGAACTGATGCTAGGGCCAGAACTCGCCAGCAGGGTATATGACCGTGCTGGGTGATTCCGTACGGGTCACCTTGCTCGTCACGGGCGCCTTTGAGGAACTGGGTGTGCGGTATGCCGTGGGCGGCTCGCTTTCCAGTTCGCTACACGGCGTGATGCGCTCCACGCTGGATGTGGATATTGTCGCTGACATGCGTCTGGAGCACATCCAGCCACTGGTGGGTGTCCTCTCCCCCGAGTTCTATGTTGACAACGAGATGATGCGAGAAGCAATCGAGCATCACAGCAGTTTCAATCTCATCCACTACGAAACAGCATTCAAGGTGGATGTGTTTATCCCGAAGCCGCGTCCTTTCGACCAAATGCAGCTGGAGCGCCGCGCACCGGCCACCGTCGCGATCGATCCCGAACGCAGCCTGTACGTGACCAGCCCGGAAGATGTCATCCTATCGAAACTCGAATGGTATCGCATGGGTGGCGAAGTATCTGACCGTCAATGGCGGGATGTTCTCGGTGTGCTGAAGACAAGAGCCGGGGGAATCGACCTAGACTACCTACGTCACTGGGCGGAGGTATTGAGGGTCAGCGACCTGCTCGAACGCGCTCTAGCTCAGTCAACGTTGTGATTGCCTTCTACAAGGGCATCCTGCAGGATGTTCGCTCAATCCGGGATCTTCATTCTATGGGCTGGACTCCAGTCGACGTTGGACGAATCCCCGATCTGAAGGCTGCACTGACCCGAAGACCGCGAAGCATCCCACAATCGGGTGACCTTGCAGTCACTGGTGTGCGGTCTGTGATTGCATCTAATGACCCGGAGGTCGCTGGTTCCCCCTGGTGTAGCTGGGGCTAGCTGGCCCTGCAACCGATCTTGCCCGGAATACTGATACCCATATGTGCTCCCTTCAGCCAAATGTCGACGCCAGTCGATTCTGGGAGCATGCGATTGTAGGAATCGAATCGCACCATCACGCGCGGCTCAGAGATGGGTCCTCAGGAGCCACTGTAGACCTCACGGCTACGAGCCTTTGGCTGTCGCGATAGCTATCACGACAGCCATACCGCAAGGTCCAGAGTAGGGGCTTCCGCCGAGCTAGGACACATCCGTGAGGTCGGAAGTTCGAGCCCTCTCGTGCCCACTACATCGACACCGCTGTCCTCATGGTTAGCCCGCAGAGGGAACCGTGAGGAGTACGCTGCCTGCGAGGATTTCGGCCCCGCCAACCGCGGACCTTACGGCCTAGTTTGCCCGGCTATGTCGTGGTCTATTCTGATAAAATAGGAACAAGTCACGACAT
>Ga0315295_10003555_pt1 | contig 13250 bp, 11 predicted proteins | sample YL17G14_0_MG_FD_204453 | JGI IMG/M metagenome (GOLD analysis project Ga0315295, IMG submission 204453) | Sediment microbial communities from Yellowstone Lake, YNP, Wyoming, USA - YL17G14_0 | ecosystem: Environmental > Aquatic > Freshwater > Lake > Sediment | place: USA: Wyoming | collected... | reverse complement strand
CATGAACAGCTCTTGAATTTTCCTCCCACCCAATGACCTCTTAAACTTTACATGGCACCAAGCAAAGATACATCAACGAGATGTTTTTCAGAGGTTTCAATTTATGTATCTTGCGATGCAAGCCTCGACAAGTTGACGCAACTCTTGCAAGGTCATCCTCTCTCCGAAAAAGTCTCAATCAATGCAGACCTTTTCTTTAGGTGAGTGTCGACTATGATAAAAGTCATGATTGGTGACCTATTCAGGTCGAAGGCGCAGACTCTCGTCAACACGGTCAACTGTGTTGGCGTGATGGGAAGGGGCCTGGCTCTTGAGTTCAAACGACGTTTCCCAGATATGTTTGCAGATTACGAGCAACGTTACAAACGCGGCGAGGTTCGCCTAGGGAAACCGTACCTCTTCAAGAGACTTCTACCGCCGTGGATCCTGCTGTTTCCAACAAAGGATCATTGGAGATCTGTGTCCAGTCTGGATGCTATTGAGGAAGGACTACACTACTTGGAGTCAAAGTATGAGGAGTGGGGTATCGAATCACTTGCCGTTCCACCTCTGGGCTGCGGTCTTGGTGAACTCGAGTGGAGTATTGTGGGTCCTACGCTTTATCGGCACCTCAGCAAGCTCGAGATCCCCGTCGAGCTCTATGCTCCTTTCGGGACGCCTCATTCAGACCTAACCCCAGAATTCCTTGGAAAACAAAGCGAAGCCCAACTCGTTGAAATGCAGAAGCGTAACGGATCGCGCATAGACCCGGGTTTGATTGCGACCGTTGAGGTGCTAAGACGGCTCGAAGACATGCCGTATCATTGGCCAGTGGGAAGGATCATCTTCCAGAAGATTGCCTACTTTGCCACATTCCTTGGCTTAAGGACTGGTTTAGAATATCTCCGAGCGAGCTTTGGGCCCTTTTCTCGCGAACTGAAGGTAAAGCTGACCAAGCTTGTAAATAACGGTCTCATTGGAGAAGAGCGAGGGGGGAACATGTTTCTCGTGCGGGTCGGCAAGACGTTTGAAGACGCCAGGAAGGTTTATGAGGAGGAACTCAAGGCCGCAGAACCCGCGATCGAGCGACTAACCGACTTGTTCTGCCGCATGAATACAAAGCAGGCCGAGCTAGCAGCCACTGTGCATTTTGCTCGCCAAACTATGAAAACGCCAGAAGGGCGTATTCCGACTGAGAAAGAGGTTCTGGGTGAAGTGATGCGATGGAAGAAACGCCATCGGCCGCCATATGATGAAATAGAAGTCGCTAAAACAATTAGATACCTGGCTATTCATGGCTGGCTAGACGTTAAACCCAGTACAGAGATTACCGAGGAGCTGGAGGTCGAATTGGAGGTCTAGAAAAGCACCCATCTCTAAGCGCCTTTCGTTTGTGTCCCCCCTGCAATTCCTCGGGCTGAAGCCCGAGGCTATCCTATCTGCATTATGTGTTCTGACTTCTGACTACTTCTCACTCATCTGCTCATACTTCTCCTTATACTTCTCATAGAGCTGTTTGTGTCTATCGCGCAGATCGATCTTTTTGCCCTGGATGAACATCTGCTCGGTGACAGTTGGCAGTTCCAGAGGATCCCCGTTGGTCACGATCAGCGTTGCGTCTTTTCCAACCTCAAGTGATCCGACTTTGTCGGCGATGCCGAGAATCTGTGCAGCGTAGAGGGTAACGGACTTCAACGCGTCGTCCTTCGGCAGGCCATAGGCAGCTGCATTGGCTGCGTGGTAGGCTGTGTTGCGTGAGTTCGACGCGGTCCCGTCACCTGTGATGCAAAATCGAACGCCGGCATTCTTCAGCTTGAGCGGAAGCGTGAAGATCGCATCATATCCCTCCCATCGCCGGGTCGGGGCGCTCTGAATGTCGGTGACGATCACCGGGATGTTCTTTGCTTTCAATTGATCCGCGACGCGCCAAGCGTCTCTTCCGCCAACGATGACCGGCTTAATCCCCTCCTGTTCGGCCCATGTGATTGCAGCTTGAATTTGGCTGAGCTCGTTCGCGTTGACAAAGACCGGCACCTTCCCTTCCAATACAGGAATCATCGCCTGCCATCGAGGATCAACATCGTGGTATTGAATTCCTTTCTGCTGCTCAGCTTTTTTCGCTGTCAGATACGCGCGTGCATTTGCGAAAGCTTCGCTGAGCGTTTTCAATTGCTCATCACGCTGCTTTTGCCATTCTTCCTTCGGTGTCCGAGAAAATGGAGAGGGGGTATACACCATCGTCGGCCAATTTACGATGAGAGCAAGGCCGCTCTTGAGGGTGAGATCCTCCCATGTCCAGCCATCGAGCATTAAGGCTGCAGCCATGCCGGAGATGAGTCCGCCGCCGGGTACTGTTGCGACAACCGTCACGCCGTTGGAGCGCGCTACGGGAATAAGCTCACTCTCCGGGTTCACCGCCACTTCGGCTCGAACGCTCGGATTGATCGACCCGGTCTCGGAGATGTCAAGAGTCCCGCGAACCGAACCGATTTCCGTCAGTCCCATATTCGAGTATGCGTCGATGATGCCGGGATATACATGCTTGCCACTGATGTTGACTCGCTCCGCATCAGCAGGGATGGACACGTTTGTGCCGAGAGCAGTGATCGTGCCTTTGTCAAAGACGATTGTGCCGTTTTCAATCACTGCACCGCTGACGGTGTGAATGGTTCCCCCAATTAGAGCAATGGGTTTCTTTTGCTTTGCTGCCGGGATTGCGTCTGAAGCAACGGCGGTAGAGCAGATAACAAACAAGGCACAGCTCACGGCGACGAGCAATGGGCGTGTATGCGAGCGGGAAAGCTCGGGAGTAGAACTCCCTCGCAACAGCCCTTGCTGAGAGTGCTTGCGGGTGGAGTCCCCTCGCAGGGTGTGAACGAAGCTAGTTCGTTTCATGGCTCAATCCCTCCTCGATGCACGATTGCTGGTGGAATTCATTCGGGCGGCGGAACCGCATGGGCGGTCCTCCAGGTGCTGCCGGTTTCTCCTTCTTGCTGGCAAGGATCTTTTGAATCAAGGTTGCCCGTTCTTTCACAATTTGGTCTTGCATCTGCCGATCTTCCTGGATGTCAAAATACTTTTTGCCGTCGACCCATGTTTGCTCGCACTTCGAATATGTCGACAGCGGGTTCCCGCTCCAGATCACAAAGTCAGCATCTTTCCCCACTTCCAGGGAGCCGACCCACTTGTCGATCTTCAATTGCTTGGCCGGATTGATCGTCACGAACTTCAGCGCTTCCTCTTCGGGAATTCCAAACTTCACGGCTTTTGCCGCTTCCCAGTTGAGCCTCGAGGCGAGTTGATCGTTGTCAGAGTTGTACGACACAACCACTCCTTGACTGTGCATCAGCGGACCGTTGCCGGGGATCGCATCCCATGCCTCGATCTTGTAGGCCCACCAATCGCTAAAGCTTGATCCTCCTACACCGTGCTTTGCCATCACGTCGGCAATTTTGTAACCCTCGAGCACATGCTGCAGGGTTGCAACTCGTATGCCGAAGTCCTCGGCAACGCGCAAGAGCATGAGCAATTCATCCTGACGGTAGCCGTGGGCGTGAATCTCACGCTTGCCTTTGACAATCTCGAGGAGGCAATCAAGCTCGAGATCTCTCCTCGGAGGAATTTTCGTCTTGTCCTTTTCCCATTGCTTCCATTCCCGTTCATAATCAAGAGCTGCCTGGAATCGATCGCGAATGAGTTGTTCGACGCCCATGCGCGTTTGCGGGTAGCGCGGTGTACGACCAGGGATCTGAAAATTGCTCTGCTTGACGTTTTCGCCAAGTGCGAACTTCACGCCCGGCGGCGCACCTGACATCAGTAGATCGTCAGCGAGCGCGCCCCAACGCCATTTGACGATCGAATTCTGTCCCCCGATGGGATTTGCGGAACCATGGAGGACGTTCGCCATCGTCGTTCCACCTGCCAACTGGCGATAGATCCAGATGTCATCGGGGTCGAGCACGTCTTCGATGCGTGTCTCGCACGTGATGGCCTGGCCTCCCTCGTTGATGCTTGCCGCGGCCGTATGGGAATGACAATCGATGATACCCGGCGTGAGGTGTTTATTTGCTGCATCGATGATGACGGCGTCCTTCGGTGCGGCGAGATTGGCGCCAATGCGCAGGATTTTCCCCTTTGTTACCAGCATATCTCCCTGCTGTAGCTTTCCCTGAGGCCCTTGAGTCCAGATGGTTGCATTCTTGATCAGAACGTTTTCCGGCTGATCGGGCTGCTTCGTCCGGCCGTATTCGCACGGTGGAAGTGTCATAGGAGATAACGCCATTTCAGGTTTCCTCGGCTTTGTGGTGTCGGGTTCCTCCTTCGCCGGCTCTTTGCGTGTAGCTTTCCACGAAAATTCCTCACCATCAGGCATTTCGCCGACACCGAACATTTCATTAAGACTCACCGTCCCGGAAACACGTACTGTCCCTGGCCTCTGGAGAGAATCTCCGCTGAAGGTTGCGGCAATGCGTCCGGCTGAGAACGTCACGGAGGAGAATTTTACCTCTTTTCCTTCCCAGGTGAATAATCCGGTTGGCTTTTCCGCCTCGCCTTTTAATGTCATTCTTCCGAAGCCGGTTCCCAGAAATGTGACAGCCAAATCCCAGACGCCGCGGGGGTCGTTCGCGGGAGGGACCTTGACTTCATATCGTTTTCCATCAATCCATACTTCCCGGATTTTTGTTTTCTCTGCAAACAGATCGCCGTCAGTGATCACGATGTTCGCAGCCTTGCCCGGATCCAGGGTGCCGAATTGCTTATCGACCCCAATCCACTTCGCCGGGTTCATGGTAAGTGCAGCCAATGCTGCGTCTGCGTTGAGCCCCCTCTCGACGGCTTTGCGCGCCTGAGCGAGAAACATTGCTGCATCTTTCAACTGTGCAGACGTTAGTGCTATGGGAATTCCGGCGTTCTGTAATCGCCCGGCATTTTCCGGTGCAGCATCGTAGTGGCGCAGTTCTTCCAGCGTCACGTTCATCGCGTCTTCGGGAGTTTCTACCGATGGTGCTTCGGGGAAGTTCAAGGGCACAATCACAGGAATCTTGCTGGCCTTGACTGCATCCAGGCGACGATACTCTTGCCCGCTTCCGAGCATCCAGAGGTTGAGCGAAAACTCTTTTCCGATCCTCGCGGCGCGCAGGAAATTGAGATCACTCGACGCTTCCATCACGACGGGCATTCGATTCTGCACAGCGTCGGTAAGTGCGGCAAGCGCGGTGTTTGTCTCAGGGCGTTTCTGGCCAACAGGGTTCTTTGTGTATGCATCCTGCGCTTTCCGATACCAATCGGCGTCATAGTAGGTCTGACGGATAAACGCGATGATGCCCATCAGCGAGTTCGGATATCCGCTGAAGAATCCACCGGTTTGCTCAAAGGTCACCGTCTGAGCAACCTGCCGCTTGACGACAAGATCCGATGCCGGGCCGTCGCCGAGATTCACCAGCGCGCTGGTGCCACGGAAAATGCCGCGCTGTGGTGTCGCGAGCGCGAGCGTGAATCCCTGAGAGCGCAACTTCTCCGCCGACTTTGCATCAGGTGCGAATTCCTCATCAGCGTTGAGGTCGGCGCGCACACGTGTGTTCCAGTGCGCAGCCCCCTTCGGTTTCTCGGGCTGGGGCGGCGGTGCAGAGAAATCGAATGGGCTCGTTGGCTGTGTTTGTGGTGGCTTCGGCATGCCGATATCCGACGAGAGCTCAATCAATCCGGGATACAAGGTTAATCCTTTCATATCCCAGAGGCGCGCGTCAGCAGGTGGAGCAACATTCTCGCCGACGGCTTCGATTACGCCATTCCGAACCACCAGCGTGCCCTGCGTAATTGTCTTCCCGGGCGCGACGACTATGCGCGCATTCGTGAAGGCGTGGACGGTCGGAGTGTTCTCACGCAAGCCCGTCGTTGGAGTTGTCTGAGCCTGTGCCGGGTTGGCAGTCGCGGCAATAATGAGAACGATGGTGCACAAGCGTTTCATTGTACATCCTCCTGGTAATGAATGATAGATGTGTAGAATGCGGCAGTAGAGGGCAAAAGCTTCATGACGATGGGTGTGTTGCGGTGTAAAGCTGAATATGCAATAACGCACGTGAGAGGCAAGAGTTTCTCTTGGCAGAGACTGTGAAGTCTTCGGGAATCTACAACAGTAGGACTTCGGCAGTCTGCCATTAGACACGTTGAAAGACCAGGACCTGCCAGGTGATTGTTGAGTTTTCGTAGAGTAGCCGGAATCCGCGGGACACAATCAGATCCCTCATCGCAACCCAGTCATGCCAGAACGGGTGAAAGCTCCATCCTAGGAATCTTGCTAGCAGCATCTGTGTCTTGAAGACGGTCTTCATCAGAGCGTTGTCTTTCGGATGTGACAGCGCGTAGATGCTCTTGGACCTTGCGATTGACTTTTCGATGAGGTCGTCGAGTCGCTCGTAGCAGCAAACGACCTTATCGAGCAATGTTATGTCGCTTTCAGTAAGGGAATCCGCAAGTTCAACAAAATCTCCAACAATGTACTGAGTCCGTTCATCGACACCAGACTCCAAGGCCAAGCGCTTGGCTTCCGCAATCATGCCTTCTGACATCTCCACACCAACAGAGCGGGCGGCTCCCTGATTCAGGAATGTCATATGAAGAGCGCCCACGCCGCAGCCGATATCGAGAACCTCCTTTGCGGCGATAGGCTTGCGTTTTACCCCCTCGATGAGGTATTGCTGCGCTCGTTCAAGTCCCTTCTTGCCAAAACGCCTGGCATAGTGCTTGGACCTGCGAGAGAAAAACCTATTTACACCGGTACAGGCCTTAGAGGTATTGCAACATGCGCTCATCGTTGATCACAAATTTGTTGTCAGGGTCGTGCTAAAAAGCTTGTCTGTAGGTCAGGCTTTAGAGGACGAAGTCGATCTCATACATCTCATAGTGGGCTTTCTTCATTCGGAGTTGCTCGTACGCGCGCGCTGCACCTTCGTTCTGTTTCTCGACATAGAGTCGAAGTCCGCACACGGTCTTGTCAGCCCGAGCGATCCGGTGCACGTAATCGAACAAAGTCTTAAAAACCCCCCTTGCGCGTGACTCCTTCTTTACGTACACACTTTGGATCCACCAGAAGTTCCCGTTGCGCCAATCACTCCATTCGTACGTGATCATCAGTTGGCCGAGGATAACGCCTTCCGATTCGGCAAGAAAGTAGATGCCTTTTGATGGATCGCTCAGCAACGCTTCAACGCCTTTGTGCAACCGTTGAGGATCGAGTGATCGTCCTTCGGTCTCTTCGGCCATGAGGGTATTGAACCGCGCGATGACCGGGGCGTCGCGTGGTGTAGCTTGGCGGATGGAGATGTTCATGCAGATCCCGATGGATGATGGAATAATGGAAACATTGGTCGGGGCAAGCGCACAGTTTGGATCACTTCCACCCCATTCTTTCCCTCAGCGACGTGATCTGTGCCGTGTGATGGCGGCCGTGCCAAGCATACAGCTGGAGAATCCTATCGAGGTTCATCACGCCGCTTTCCGGGTGATTGATCGTGCGGGCGAAGTCGGAGGATTTCAAGGATTGGAGGAAAAGCACCCAACGCTTATGAAGGGATTCGAAGAGCGTGAGCGACATCTCAATCGGAGCGGTTTTCGCGTCAGAGAGCTCGGCCCAGAGTTGTTGCTCATACGGCTTGATGGTGGGCTGTTGTTCTGTCATCGCGAGTTTCATACGCACGTACGCGTTGAAGTGGCTATCCGGCAAATGATGGACCACCTGACGGACCGTCCACCCTTCGGGACGATATGGGGTATCGAGTTGCTCCTCCATCAAGCCGCTTACTGACTGCCGAAGCTTGACAGGTGCCTCAACGAGTTGATGGATAAGGGCCTGGCGCTCATCATCGGTGAGCTGAGGTTTGGGTTGGAACTTCCCAATGGGATAGCGAAGGTCGGTCATAAGCTCATCTCCTTGAAGTGCATGCTTCACGGTGAACCGTTGAGTTGCAGATCAATGCATATCTGGCGTGGCTTCGTCCCGCTGGAGGACCGCGGAAACGAGAGCCGCTTACCTATTCATCCTTGCGTAGATGTACCCTGCACACAGGAGTTGGACCATCGAGCTTAGTAGCCACGAAAGCGCGAGAGCCAGCGAGATCGGAAAGCTGCTGTAGCTCATGAGAATCCCTGGCAGCGTCGAGACGATCCAGAATGCGCGAGCGAACTTGCCTCCTCTCATCCAGATGCTTCCCTCTCCGATCACGCCTTTCGTTCTCTCCCATACCCAAGCGAGCGCGACGCCGAGAAAGAACGGATAGACAAAATAGAGGAGCATGATCGGGTCTGTCCAGGGCCGAAAGAGGTTCGTGTTCTCGTATTCCCTCGCCATTGATGGCAAGGCAAAGGATGTGAGCTGTCCAACAGCCATTGCCACGACGAGCATGACGAAGCCAGCGACAAGGCCGGGAATGAGGATCTTTTTCATGGATTTTCCTCCGTGACTGTTTGCGAAAAGTAATAGGCTACCTTGCTTGGATCAACGACAACCTTCCGTCCAAGTCGCTTACAAGCACACACCGAGCTTCCAGCGGGACGGGCGTGTGCACAATGGTCTCGCCCACGCGATGTTTCCACAGAACATTCGCGGTTTTCGCATCCAACGCAATAACGAGACCATTTTTTGTTCCGAAGAAAACGACACCATCCTTCTCAATCGGCATGGACGGGTCGATATCATAGCCATATCCGCACGGCGTTGCCCAGAGAACGGAAAGAGAAGAAGAGGAAGTTAACAAGGCAACTACAGTATCGGTCATACAACGGGCGTAGACGCGATGACCGTCTTCGGAGACCCCCACGGTTTCACGCACCTGATAGCGGTTGGACCGCCACACTGCCTTGCCGGTCTCGGCGTCGATCGCGGTCATATACCGATCCGGTGCAGCAATGAAGATCTTCCCTTCCGAAGCAACTGGCCAGCAGGCTGCTGGCGAAAACAACACTCCCGGATTTCCACTGCTCCACTTCCACGCCAGCGAGCCATCGGAGGCGTCGAGTGCATAAAGGTACGTATCCCAGGCTCCAAAAATGATTTTCCCTTGATAGGGCAAAGGCTTTGCCTCAACGAAACCGCTGACGGTTCGAGACTCCCATTTTACTCTGCCCGTTTTCAGGTCAATTGCGCGGAAGACACCATCGCTCCCACCGATGTAGACCGTTCCATCTTCGATTCTTGCCGCGGCGACGACGGGAGCCCCCGCCTCGACTTTCCAAGCGACCTTCCCAGTTGCTATGTCGAGGCAGTAGATGTTCTTGTCCGAAGAGCCGAGCACCACCCTTCCATCTGCAGCATCGGGAGATGAGTAGACTGTTGAACCGGTGCTAAAGCTCCAGCGTTTTGAACCATCTTTGAGTGAGAAGCAAGAGATCACACCGCTGCTGTTGCCGACGACAAGGTAGTCCTTCCAAAGAGCAGGCGTTGAAGCTATGGTATACTCGGTGTTGACCTTCCACAAGACCTTCACGCTGGGATAGTCGTTGTTGACGGTGAAATCGGGTCGGGAGTATGTTGTTGTGTCGGCAAAATAGTCCCGGCGTTCCAAGGAGATGCTATGCCACGCGGGCCTTGTCTCTACTCCGGGAATCCGCTCAGAGAAGTATACAGTATCCAGTCCAACGTTGGCAATCGTGTAGCCGCCGGTAGCTTGTCCCGCGCGCAGATTGGATCGCCCCATCACGCCGGGAATTCCTTCAAAGTTCATCACGCGATTTCTGTGTCCGTGTCCGACGAGAACAGCCTTGGTGTTGCAGCGTTTGGCCCTCTCGATGAGCTGATACCAGTTGTCGATTCCCGGATCGAGCGGATAGTGCGTCACGAAGAACAGAGGCTGATCCCTTCTCGGATGGTGAGTCAACACAGAATCAACCCAGCGAAGATCCTCCGGCGGAAAATGCCCATCCCCCATTTTCATAATCGGACCTTCGTGCAGGCCAATGAAACGAATACCGCCGTATTCAAATACGAACTTATCGCTTCCCCAGAGCTCCGAGAATTTTGTGCAGCCGGACTCTGACCATTTCGTATCGTGATTGCCCGGCACGATGTAGTACGGTTTTTTCAGACTATCGAGAATTTCCTTTGCCAGCTCAAGCTGAGCGTCTGATCCCATCTCGGTGATATCTCCGGAGAGGATGACGAACGCAATGTCGTGCATCGCGTTGATGTCGCGGACAGACAAGCTCAAGTCCGCGGTGCCGGTTGAGGCCCCAACGTGTGTATCGCTCAGCCACGCGAAGCGAAATTGGTGCGTTTGCGAATACGAGAGAGAAAGAAATAGAGTGAAAGCGAGAATTGCCGAAGCTCGAATGAGGGATCTCATGGCTCGTGGCTGCGATCAATGTTGATCGGTGATGATGGCATCGACCTCGATTTCGACGAGCATATCGGGATCGACGAGTCCGCTTGTGCCGACCATTGTCGCTGCCGGGCGAATGTCACGGAAAAACTCTCCGTGCGCTTTTGCCACCTTCTTCCAATCAGCAATGTTAACAAGAAATGTCCGCGTGCGGACAACGTCCCTGATGCTTGCGCCGGCTTTCTGGAGCGCGGTTTCGATGATCTTCAGTGTCTGGACGGCTTGTGCGTATGGATCCCCCTTTGCGACAACCTTGCCGTCTGAGCCTACGCCAGTTGTGCCTGCAACGTGTATATACGGACCGACCTTAACTGCTCTCGAGTATCCAACGATTAGTTCCCAAGGCGCTCCGCTTGAGATGTTCTGTCGTGACATGGTTTGATCTCCCACGGATTGTAGGTCGTCCTGCCCGACCTACACCTTCCGTAATGTAGCCAAATTGGCTAACCGAACGGGTCAGGCAAGCTACCTGACCTACGAGAGTTGCCCTAGTCTACTCGCGCTTTTCTCCTCTTGAGCTGGAGCCTTATGAATTCTACAACGCTTGGAATTCCCGGTATGAGAACCAGCGCGATGATAACGAGGCTGAAGTTGTTTTTGATGAACGGCACACTGCCGAAGAAGTACCCCGCAGGTACGAACAGGCACACCCAGAGTACCCCGCCGAACACGTTGTACGACAGAAAGCGTCGGTACGTCATACTCCCGATGCCTGCGACGAAGGGAGCGAACGTACGAATGATCGGCAGGAAGCGGGCAATGACAATGGTCTTTCCTCCATGCTTTTCGTAGAACTGATGAGTCCGGATGAGATACTCCTTGTTCAGGAATCGGCTATGCTCTTCGTGGAAGACCTTGGGGCCGACATAATCCCCGATCCAGTAATTCACAGTGTCGCCAAGAACCGCAGCGCTGATGAGCAGCACCACGGATACCGTCAGATCCAAGGCACCAATAGCTGCGAGTGAGCCGACTGCAAAGAGGAGTGAGTCGCCGGGCAAGAAGGGCGTAACGACGAGTCCTGTTTCGCAGAAAATGATTACGAACAGGATTGCATACACCCAAGTCCCATAGGTATTGCAAAGCTCGAGGAGATGCCGGTCTATGTGAAGTACAAATTCGATCAGGTCCTGGAAAAATTCCATTCGGCGGAGTCCTCCTACTCAACGTGTTGTTCGGTGCTCAAGCTTCTGTAGAGGTCCGACTTCTCGGAGGAGCGAGCGTTGTCGGAAGTCGGACATCTCACAGCCTTACCGGTACCCCGCCTTTTCAAGATCGTCGACAGATTTGAACGGATGCGGCGGCTTCAGGTAGTTCGCGAGGAATTTGTGAATCTTCAGCCGGATCTCTTTTGCCGTCTTCGTGTCGATGCGATCGAAACTGTGTCCGCCTGGGATGTCCTTGAAGATCTCATATTCAAACTTCTTCCCGGCAGCCTTCAGGGCTTCAATCAGATGTTCAACTTCAAGCACGTTGACATCATCGTCATTGGTGTTGGTATGGATCAGCAGCGGGGTCCGGAGTTTTTGAACGTGGTTCACTGGCGATCGGCGGCGGTATTCCTCCACATCCTCGTTTGCTGTCTTGCCAATGTGATAGGGAGCCGAGAACTGCTTTCGATAGTCGTCGGTGTAGTAGCCCATGCGCTGGACGAGGTCGCTCACCGGCACGCCGGCGAACGCAACTTTGTAGTCATCGGGGTGTTCGAAGATGTCCATGAGCGTGATGAGCCCGCCGTGGCTCCAGCCGATGGCACCGACGCGATCACCGTCGACGAAATCATAGTTTTCAATCATGTAGTCACGCGCCGCATGGTTGTCCGCGATTTCGAGACCGCCGTAGTCGATCTGTTCAAAAAAGGCCCTGCCATAGCCGGTGCTCCCGCGGTACTCTGGTGCAACAACGATGTACCCCTGCGCCATCAGCTCGCGGATGATGTGGGTGTGGTACGTCGTGAAGTCTGCGTGCACACCGCCGTGCGGAAGCACGAGAAGCGGGTACTTCTTGCTGCGGTCAATCTTTTGCGGGATGAAGATATACGACCAGAACTTGACAGGGTTCTTTGCCCCCATGGCCGTTGGGTTCTTGACTTTTGTTCGCGGTGGACCGACGATGAACACTTTGTCAATGTTCGCCACGTCGCCCACCTTATTGTACCAGAGCACATCGTCAATTGCCTTCCCGAGCTGATCGAGCCGGTGCTCGAGGGCTACGAATTTCTGCTCAAGAAGTTGTTTCTCGTCCATGGGTTTCTCTTGTGCTGAGACCGGAACAAGGGCGACTTGGCCAAGAAGAAGAACCAAACCGACCGTGATCACGAACAACGTCAGGTTACATTTTTGGCTTTTCATGATGAGATCCTCCTTTGAAAAGCTGGCAAAAGACGTCAAGACAATACAAGCTGCGCGGTGCAGCGGTTACTTTATCCCCATTTCTTTCAACAAGTGATTGGCTTCTCCAACTTTTTCCGTTACCCAGAGAACATACCGAATGTCCACGGCAATCGATCGGCTGTACGAATCGCTCCACGCATAGTCATTGATTGTTGCTTCAAATGCGCGGTCGAAGTTCACACCAACCAGCTCTCCGCGCGCGTTCAGCACTGGACTGCCAGAATTACCTCCCGTTGTGTCCATGTTGTAAAGGATCGCCACGGGCACATCGTTCAGCTTCGCATTCCTGTAGCGGCCGAAGTCTTTTGATTTGTAGAGATTAATGACCTTTTCCGGGGTAGCATACGGATCTTCGCCTGTCGTTTTCTCGATGACGCCTGTCAACGTTGTGATCGGTTTGTAGTACGTTGCGTCAGCGGGCGAGTAGCCTTTGATCCGTCCAAACGTCAGGCGCAGCGTGCTGTTGGCGTCCGGGATGAAACTCGTCTTCTGGAATTGCTGCTTT
>Ga0315295_10003554_pt1 | contig 13251 bp, 17 predicted proteins | sample YL17G14_0_MG_FD_204453 | JGI IMG/M metagenome (GOLD analysis project Ga0315295, IMG submission 204453) | Sediment microbial communities from Yellowstone Lake, YNP, Wyoming, USA - YL17G14_0 | ecosystem: Environmental > Aquatic > Freshwater > Lake > Sediment | place: USA: Wyoming | collected... | reverse complement strand
TTCGATCCTGTTTGGAAGCTGAGTGCCTCAGGGAAGTTTCCTGTGCCTTTGTTCTTCAGAAAATAAGCGAACCATGGGGCCTGAATGTTTTCCCTGAAGGTTTTTGCCGTGGCAGTGTCGAAACCAACTTTCCCCAGTATCCTCCCATCACCATGTCCCCAGCCACCATGGTTCCACGGTCCAACTACGAGGTAATTCTGGTTCTTGGTGTCCTTTTTTTCCAGCACCTCGTGCGCCTTAAGCGGTCCGTAGAAATCCTCTTGATCCCACCACCCCGCAACGTGCATGGTGGGAACCGTCGGTGCGTCCAACCGATAGATCAGTGACTGCTTTTGCCAAAACTCGTCATAGTTGGGGTGATTGACGAAGTCATTCCACGTCGGAAGCTTTCCGTGAAAATATTTGCTGTTCACATTCGACAGGGGTCCGAGCTGCAAATACCACTCATAGGTATCGTATTTGTCGAAGGGGAACAGGGTGTCGACTTTCGAAGCCTCCTCCATGAACGCATATTCGAAGCCGTAGCTTAAGCGAAACGCACCGTTGTGATGAAAATCGTCTCCCAGAAACATATCGGCCGGCGTTGCCTGTTCCGACACAGCTTTGAGCGCAGGATGGGGCTCAAGCGTTGCCATCACGGTGAGCCAGCCGCCGTACGAAATCCCCAGCACGCCGACCCGAGCATTATTGTTTGCGACATTCTTCAGCAGCCAGTCGATCGTATCATACGTGTCTGTGCTCTCGTCGATCGATTTCGGGTCTCTCCTGTCCCGGGAAAACCGCTGCATTTCAAATTTCCCCTCTGATTTGTATCGCCCGCGAATGTCCTGGAGCACGAACATATAGCCATCTGCGGCGAGGTCTTTCAAATAGTCCACCTTGTCGGGAGCCGGATTTCTGCTCGCGCCGTACGGCGTTCGGAGGATCAGAAACGGCAGGGGTTCGTTCTGGATCTTTGGAGTGAAGATCACCGTGTTCAGCCGGACGCCATCGCGCATTGCGATCATCACTTCTTGCCGATCATAAGCAGTTGGACTCTCTGATGAAGTTTGGGCGTAGAGCTGGACAACCAGCAGGCAGAGAAATACGGTCAGGGAAAAAGATAAGCGTTCACTTCTTGCCTTCAGAAGAGTCATGGTGACCTCAAGGATTTGGTCAATGCTATTGTTCTTCCAGCGTGAGATAGTACGTCAGGGCAGCGAATGAAGAGCCGAGGAGAGGGCCGACCCAGTAGAGCCACCAATTCTCCATCATTCCACCGATGAGCGCTGGCCCGAGATGTCGCGCGGGACTCATCGCCGCGCCGCTGATCGGTCCGCCCATCAGGATATCCAAGGTCACCGTCAGGCCGATGAACAGTCCTCCGACCCTTGGTGCGCGCTTGTCGATGGCAGTACCGTACACAACAAACATCAAGAAGAATGTCAGGACTATTTCTGTTACTAACGCTTGGATGACCGTGGCATCTTTGCCGACTGCCGGTGTGCCCAGGCCTGACGGCTGCAAGGGTATCGACGGGCATCGCGAGCTTGATCACAAATGCGGCGACGATAGCACTGAGACATTGAGCAATGACGTAACCGCCTGCGTTGCCGAGACTGATCTTCTTCGCTACAAGCGCACCGACGGTCACGGCTGGATTGAGATGTCCACGCTAATGGCCATGGTCGCGCTGATCATCACGGCAATGGTCAGACCATGTGCCAGAGCGATTCCGACAAGCCCGGACTTCCCGCCAAGCATATAATCAGCGGCAATGGCTCCAACGCCGATAAAGATAAGAGCGAAAGTTCCGATGAATTCAGCAATGAGTGCCTTTCTATTCACGGGTCGTTCCTCCTCTGATTCTGGACGGCGTATCTTATTCTTTTTTTGGGTGTTTGTCAATTTGTTCAGAAAAAACCGCAAAGCGCCAAGAATGGTCGGAGATAATGGTGTGCTCAGGAAGATAGGTCGTTTGTCTTAGTGATCTTTGTGTCTTGGTGGCTCGCTCTGGTCATAAAAAAGGCATCTCGCTTCTGCAAGATGCCTCGAGGGGAAAGATTCCCGAAGTCTCCGAGACCCCGGGAATCTGGCTAATGTCAGGTGGATCTCACGCCCCGGCTTGCTCTGCTGCGGCAAAGTACTTTCTTTGGAACCGGAGCGACACGTTGACGAGGCTGATGAGGACCGGCACTTCAACAAGAGGCCCGATCACCGTCGCGAAGGCGACACCCGAGTTAATGCCAAAGACTGCCACCGCTACAGCGATTGCCAGCTCGAAGTCATTGCTTCCTGCGGTGAATGCCACCGTCGTTGTTTTGGCGTACGGTGCCCCCATTCGATGCGCCAGGTAGAACGTTATGAAAAACATCACAGCGAAGTAGATCGAGTAAGGGATTGCTGCACGAATCACATCGAGGGGCAGCTGGACGATAAACTCTCCCTTGAGTGAAAACATCACAAAGATCGTGAAGAGAAGAGCGATAGGTGTGATCAGTGAGAGCTTCGGAATGAAAGTGCTGTGGTACCACTCCTTGCTCTTCAGTCTGACGAGGATCAGTCGAGTTACGATTCCTGCCGCGAAGGGCACCCCCAAATAGACAAGAACTGTTGATGCTATTTCACCGATCGAGATTCTGACAATTGCACCGCTTAGTCCGAAAATGGGAGGCAGAACCGTGATGAAAACATAGGCATACACGGAATAAAGCAAAACCTGGAAAAGAGCATTGAAGGCAACGAGTCCAGCCGCAAGTTCGGCATCGCCTTTCGCAAGGTCGTTCCAAACCAAAACCATAGCAATGCATCGTGCGAGCCCCACGAGAATGACACCCACCATCATCTCAGGCTTGTCAGGCAAGAGGATAATGGCCAGCAAAAACATAACGATTGGACCGACGATCCAATTCTGAACCAAAGAAAGAAATAAGAGCCGGGTGTTCTTGAAAACGATTGGAAGTTCTTCGTAGCGGACTTTTGCCAGCGGCGGATACATCATGAGGATGAGGCCAACTGCAATCGGAATGTTTGTGGTTCCTGACTTGAATGTATCCCAGAAACCAGCGATGGAAGGGAATTGATAGCCGAGTAGGACACCGACAGACATTGTAAGAAAGATCAAGAAGGTGAGGTATCTGTCGATGAACGAGAGTCGTTTACGAATGCTGCCCATCTTGCCTATTCCTGTTTCATCGTCTGAGAGTAGAACTGGCCAAGCACTTTCCTGATTTCATCTCGAACCCGCGTGAATACAACTGTCACTTCATCATCGGTTCCTTTGGCTTCAGCGGGGTCTTCGAAGCCCAGGTGCACTCGGTGTTTGACTTGACCGACGAATACTGGACATGTTTCCTTTGCATTGTCGCAGACCGTGATGACGTAGTCGAAGGACTGATTGAGAAATTCGCTAACGTTTTTCGGTCGACGATTTGAAAGGTCGATTCCTACTTCTTTCATAACCTTGACGGCGAAGGGATTGACTTTCTCGGCTGGATGCGTGCCCGCCGAGAAGACGTCCAAGTTTGTATCGAACGACCTGAGAAAGCCTTCGGCCATCTGACTTCGGGCCGAATTTCCTGTGCAGAGAACTAGGACGCGTTTTGACATTGTTGTGATCCCAAACCGCTAGGGCTTTTCTGCGTAGACAGTGATGCTGAAAATCCCGATGTGGTTCCTCTTAAATTCCCGCAACTGCTCCAACGACAAGTATTGCAGCAGGATTTCATTTGGTATGGTGATCCTCCGTTCCTTCTGGACAGCGATACCGATGAAGCCAGCTTCTTTGATGATGCTCAAGTATTCTTCTTTTTGCACCGCACCAGAAATGCATCCCGCATACAACGCGGCTTCATTGCGAAGATCATCGGGAAGTTCGCCCTGCAAGACGATATCCGAAATACTAAAATGCCCTCCACTTTTCAGAATGCGGTACGTTTCCGCGAATGCCTTCCGCTTGTCTGGAACAAGATTCAGCACGCAATTGCTAACGACGACATCTGCGGTACCATCTTCAATGGGCATGTTTTCGATATCGCCGAGGCGGAATTCCACGTTCTTGAATCCCAGCTTCGCTGCATTCGATTTTGCCTTTTCGATCATCGCCTCGGTCATATCGATTCCGATTACTCGTCCGGTCTCACCGACGATGGATCGAGCAATAAAACAGTCGTTTCCTGCCCCGGAGCCAAGGTCTACCACCGTATCAGCCTTTTTGATTTGAGCGAACTCCGTCGGCAAACCACAGCCAAGAGCGAGATCTGCATCTGCAACATAACCCGGAAGATTCTTATAGTCTTCGGCCATGATCGAGAAATCGACATCGAAACAGCCGCACTCGCTGCCGCAGCATGAAGATTGGTTTTGCGTCTTTGATTGGTTGGCAATAGCACCGTATTTCTCTTTCACCATCTCCTTGATTTCCTGTTCAGTGTTCATGGTTGTCCTCCGCGTGATTCTGATCGCAATATTACGATGAAGAGGGGTAAAAAATCAACATCACTTCTTCACGTCGGTGAAAAACTGTGAAATCAACCGTGTCGGTTTCAGCTGATTTCGTCATGCTATTATCGCGCCTCTAATGAATCGTTGGTTATGATCAGCATCGCGGCGTACCGCCGCAGCAACCACCTCCGCCGCCGGAACTACTGACGACGCCTTTGCCGGACTGAAGGGAGAAGCCGCCGAAGACCTGTTCAACCTTGTCGCTTCCGCACTGCTCACAGGTAATCGTGTGCTCACGCTGCCTTTGTTCTTTCTCCGCTACGGTGGAGAAGAAGTCGAAAGAGTATCCACATTCTCTGCAATGAAACTCATAGGTTGGCATCTGCATCTTCCTCTTTTGATGTTCTAAGGGATTTGGTCTCCCGTTCGCGCTGCAGAAGGTCATCTGCCAAGCGATAGATATCCTTCATCGGGCGTTCTTTGACCATCTTGGAAAGCTCGATCGCTTCTTCAATGTCCTTTACACTGCAACCAGCCTTGATTGCTTCTGCAAAGTGGTAGCGCAGACAGGGCAGGCAATTCCCCCCGATGGATGCGCCAATGGCGATCAGCTCCCGGACAGATGCGCCCAGGACTGGTTCTGCTGTCATACTGGTTCGACCTTTCGGGCGCTATAGAGGTTCAGTAGTTTTTTTTCCGATACAAATCCGACAACACATTTCCCGGCTTCCCGAACTGACAGGCGAACTTCAAGGTTTTGCCTGTCCTGTTCGAACAGACCGCCAGCACAAAACTGCTTCAAGAAAGTGATGAGAAGGCGGTTTTGTGGAGGTTCTTTCTTGAAAGAGTAATAGGCCCAGGTTCCTTGGCGTTCGACCTCGAGAAGCCCGGCGTGCTTGAGGACGACAAGGTTCTTGGAAACCTGGTACTGCGGTATCTTAAGTGCATCGACCATTTCGCAGACACACAGATGTCCCCGGTCCGAGACGAACAAGTTGAGGATTCTCAAGCGAGTTTCGTCCCCTAATGCCTTGAAAATCTCATTTTCCTTCAATGGCGCTCCTCTTTGATGCTTATATGCACTTGTCGGCATATAAGATATCAACTCAATTCTGTGAAGTCAAGACATTTATTGGGGAAATCATGTGGAGTGTTGCAGGCGTCGCAGAGCCGTGGACAAGATTCCTTTTTTAAGCCGGTGGACGTGAACCGTCTACGCCGTCTGAATCTTCATTTGGGCTCCTGTTGAGGAGAGTCCGATTACTCTTGGTTCGCCTATTCACTCCGAAGTGCTGTAATCGGGTCAAGAAGAGATGCGCGTCTGGCGGGATAGACTCCGAAGAACAAGCCGACGAGGAGTGAAAAGCCAAATGCGAGTCCCACCGAGTCTGGAGAAATGCTCACTGCCCACGAAGTGGCGACATGCACAAAGAACGCTCCCAGGATTCCAAGAAGTATGCCGACAAGCCCTCCTCCGACGCCGAGGATGGAAGCCTCGATAACAAACTGTGTCATAATATCCTTACGGCTCGCGCCGACGGCCATGCGCAAGCCGATTTCATTCGTTCGCTCGCGAATGGCGATCAGCATAATGGCAAGGATACCAATGCCGCCGACAAGCAGCGAGATGCCTGCAATGCTGCCGATGAGCATCGTGAAGGTGTCTGTTGTTTCTCGCTGAGCTTCAAGAAGGTCGGCTTGATTTTGGATCGTGAAATCGTCCGGCTTCTGTTGTTTGTTCAGACGGTGACGGTCTCTCAAGAGGTCGGTGATTTGCGCCGCGGCTCGTCCCATTGTCTCAGTGCTTGTTGCCTGGATGTTGATCGTGTTAATGTATGGCAGATTAAAAACGCGCCGCAGCGCTGTCCGGATGGGGATGAAGATCTGGTCGTCCTGGTCGAAGCCGTTGAGGTCCACGCCTTTCGATTCCATGACACCTATGACTTCAAAGGTGACTTTGCCGATGCGAATCGTCTCGCCGACGGGGTTGTTTCCTTCAAACACATTCTTCACGACGGAGTGTCCAAGGACTGCCGCGCGACGGGACGCCAGATTCTCCTCATCCGAGAAGAATGCGCCTATGGCGACGTAGAAGTTCCTCACCTTTTGAAACTGCGTCGTGGTTCCGACAACTGTGGTGTTCGTGCTGAGGCTGCCGTACTTGACCTGCATCTTCTTGCTCTGCAGAGGTGCAGCGGCGTTGACCGCTGAACACTCCCGTCCGATTGCTTCCACGTCATCGAGGGTGAGCGTTGTGACCGTTCCCCGGATTTGCTGGCGTCCGGCGCTCTTTTGCACTTGTCCCGCGTTGATGATAAGCAGGCTCGTTCCCATCGCTTTTATTTTCGATAGCACCTCCTCCTGGGCACCGTTACCAATGGCGACCATGATGATGACGGCGGAGACGCCGATGACGATGCCAAGGAGAGCCAACGCCGTCCTCAACTTATGAGCTGCCAGTTGTTTTCGCGAAACGCGAATGCTTCGGGTAATTTTCATCACGTTCGCATTGCTTCAATCGGCTGAAGGGCTGCTGCCTTCTTTGCGGGCTGCAATCCTGCAACAATGCCTACAAGACTTGAGAATACAACACCGAGTGCGACGCTTTCCCATGAGATGGACATCGGCATTTGCGTGATGGCTTCGAGGATCTTCGCTCCGATGGCCCCCAAAACAATCCCAATGACCCCTCCGGTCAACGTGACTGCGGTTGCTTCGTAAAGGAATTGGAGCATAATGTCCTTACGCAGGGCGCCGACAGCCTTGCGCAATCCGATTTCCTTACGCCGCTCATTTACCGAGATGAGCATGATGTTTGCAACGACCACGCCGCCTGCGATCAGCGAGATGGCAGCAACAAGCGCAAGGAAGATGTTAAACGTGCCGGCCACTTTCTCTGCCATCTTTGTGACTTCGGTCGGCGTCGTGATGGTGAAATCATCGGGCGTCCCGGGACCCAATTTGTGCCGTTCACGAAGGAGCGCCTGAATGCTAGCAGCGGTCTTGTCCATGTCCCTTGCCGTTGTCAGACGCACCTTAATGGCTGAAATGTAATCGACATTTGTCACGCGCCGCATCAGTGTGCTGAGTGGAATGTAGATGCGGTTATCCATGTCTCCACCTGCCGGGCTCGTCCCCTTCGCCTGCATCACTCCTTTGATTTCGAACTGTACATTCCCTATTCGGAGTTGCCCGCCGATGGGATTTGCCGCACCGAACAACTCTCGTTTCACGGTCGGCCCCAGAACGCACACTCGCGCAAGGCTTGTAAGGTCCTCGTCCGTAATAAAGTCGCCTTCTGCTGCATCCCAATCCCAGACAGGCGCCCACGACGGTGTCACGCCGAATACCATTGTGGTGGTGGACTTATCCTGGAACTTTACCTCTGCCTGACGTTTTTGATTGAAGGGAGCAATGTCGGCGATCGCCCTGATTTCTTGCTTCATCGCAACGGCATCTTCTAGTTTCAACGATGTCGCCGGCTGCCCGGCCGTCGGTTGTCCCATCTCACGTCCGGCGCCCGCGAACACCATCATGCTTTCGAGTCCGAATTTCTTCACGCGTTCCATTATACGGTCCTGTGCGCCCAGCCCTGCCGAGACGACCAACGTCAGTGCTGTGATGCCAATGACGATCCCTATCATCATCAAGAATGTTCTAAGCTTGTTTCTCCCTAATCCCTTGAAGGCAACTTTCAGTACTCTACCGGTTTTCATTGGCTACCTCCTTGGAAACGAGAGTGATCATCTCTTGGTCGGCGACTCTCGGCTGAGGGTTCACTTCATCGCTGATGATTCTCCCATCGGCAATTCTAATGATGCGGCGGGCGTGTTCGGAGATATCAGCTTCGTGCGTCACCAGCACAATTGTTCTCCCTTTCTCGTTCAGTTGTTGGAAAAGGGACATGATCTCGAGGCTCGAGCGAGTGTCGAGGTTCCCCGTTGGCTCATCAGCGAAGATAATTTCAGGGTCGGTAACGAGCGCCCGGGCAATCGCCACCCGCTGTTGCTGTCCGCCGGAAAGCTCGCCCGGATTGTGATGTATGCGGTCCGCCAGTCCGACTGAGACGAGTGCCTCGCGTGCGAGCCGCGTAATGTCGGTGCGGTCTGAGTATATAAGAGGAAGTTCGACGTTTTCCAGCGCATTCGTCCGAGCCAGCAGGTTGAAGGATTGAAACACGAATCCGATTTTGCGATTGCGCACTCTGGCAAGCTCTTCGTCGGTGAGTGTGCTCACCTCAACGCCATCCAACTTTAGTGAGCCGCCAGTCGGCTTATCGAGACAGCCGAGGATGTTCATGAGCGTTGATTTGCCTGAGCCCGACGCTCCCATGATCGCGACATACTCGCCTTTCCGAATCTCCAGGGAGACGTTGTGCACTGCATACACCTCGCCTCCGCCTCCTTTATTGTAGACCTTTGTCAGATTTGCAGCTTGAATCACGTTGTTGTTCATAGAATGTTCTCCTGATTCGTTGATGCAACAAGAATCGTTTCTCCTTCTTTCAGTCCGCTGATAATTTCAGTGAAGCCGTTGTCCTTCCATCCGACTTTCACTTTGCGTTGGATTCTCTTTTCACCTTCAATGACCGTCACATACCGGTCGCCTCGCTCGCGTGTGATAGCGCTTGTAGGAACTGCCAGGACGTTCTTTCGTGTCTCGAGGGATATTATCACATTGGTTGTCATCTCAGGCCGCAGGGTCTTTGCCTGGGAGTCGGTGATTTCCGTCGTCACGATGTAGTTCACGACGTTGTCTTGAATGACAGCTTTGGGATAGATGGCTGTGACTGTGCCTTTGAAGTCGGTGTCAGGATACGTGTCGACGGTAAAACTCGCCTGTTGTCCGACTCGGATTTTTCCGATGTCAGTTTCATCGACGTAGACTTGAACTTCAAGGCGGCGCAGATCAATGATGCTTACGAACGTCGGAGCGGCGAGGCTTGCCGACACGGTTTCGCCTTCCTGTGTAGAAACGGAGGCAATGACCCCAGAGATGGGGCTAAAGATTATTGTGTAGCTCACTTGCACTTTTGCGTACTCAAGGTTGGCTTCTGCCTGTTTCAGCTGAGCTTCGGCTGACTTCAACGAGGTCTCAGCCTGGTCTGCTTCCTGCGTCGAGACGAGTTCCTTCTGCCGCAGCGACTGCGTTCGCTCAAAGAAGCTTCGCGCATAGTTGAGATCGGCCTGCGCTTTGGCCGACGCCGCGAGGTTCTGATTGAACCGTGCCTGGAGCTCTGTATCATCGAGCTCGGCAATAATTTGTCCGGCTTTCACATAGTCTCCTATGTTCGCGCGGAGTCTCTTGACCACCCCCGAAATGCGTGAGCCGACTTTGACTTCTGCGCCAACCATCGGTTTGATGATGCCCGTCGCCAGCACCGTTGAGCCGATGTCGCGCCTCACGACCTGTGCAGCCTGTAGCGCAGACGACTTCTTGTCATTGGTGCGGAAAACCATAGCGCCAACAACCGCCATTGCGCCAACCAGTACGATAACACCGATGATGATGAACCATTTCCTTTTCATTCCATCGCTCCTGTTAAGTGCTTCTCAAGAGATGAGGTTGAAGATGCCGGTCATTGCCTTGCCCCGACCGACGATTCTGTGAAGCGCGCCTTCATGCTTCAGGTATTGTCTTACTTCGACGTCGAGGGAAAGGTCGCGGAACGATACCACGCGCCCCATCGGCTCATCGTTTCCATTCTTGAGCACTGCTGCATTCAGTCGAATGGGGACCAATGCGCCAGTGTCCGCGGTAATACTGGAAGGCCGGTCATAGATGTTTTCTCCAGTCTCCAGAACACGGGCAATCGGACATTGACTGACGCAGTATTGAGACCTCAGCACGTCCTTACAGAAACGTCCGATGGCCTCGTCGCGCTTTACGCCAAGCATATGTTCGGCTGCACGGTTGACGAATGTGATGCGGAACTCTTTATCGACGGTAAAGATCCCTTCACCGAGCGAATCCAGGATTTCATTCATGATGTCAGTTTCCTCTCACTGGCTAAAATCTTTTCAAAGGCTTGCGTCAGGGCACCGGAAAACAGTGTAACAGTCTGTTCTTCATTGAGCGTGCGAGTGCCAATCATCAGCTTCAGCTCCTCCGGCTCTCGCGCGGTCTCCCGCACGAGTCGGGCAGTACCTGCCACGAGATCGGCCGCCATCGCCAGAGCTTGCTTCCGCTGAAGGCCCTTTGACTCTGCTGCCGAGGCCAAGGCGTGGAGAACCGGAAAGATATATGTAGGACCGACGGCGGTAAGTGCAGTGGCGATACTCATGTCCTTTTCTTCGATCCTGACAGCATTGCCGAAAACGCTCAGGAGATTTTCAATGACCGCTGCGTGATCGTTGCTCACATGCTTGCCAAGGACGTAGGGATTCACACCGGCACCAATGAGCGACGGAGTGTTCGGGATAACCCGAACGACCGGCACCGGCTTGCAGAGAACGCTCTCGATGATCCATGTCGGAACCGCGGCCGCGAGCGATACTATGATTTGGTTTTCGTGAACAGCTCGACAGCTCTCTGAAAGCACCTCCTTGACCACTCCGGGCGGCATTGCCAGAAAGAGCAGATCACCAAAGTCGGCTCCGATCTTATTGTCAGGACTGGTGCGGATGCCGAACCGATCGCTCAGTTCCTTCAGCCGCTCCTCTTTTGGATCGGTTGCAAGGATGTTATCGGGTGTTGTGACCCGTGCATTCAGCATGCGCTCGATGAAGACTCCGGCGATAATGCCAGCGCCGAGAAAGGCAAAACGTTTTCTCTGAATTAGTTCGTCGGTCATGGCAACACCTCCTTTGCGTAGTTCTCGGTTCTTCGTAGCTTATGCCGATTGACTCACACGAGGTCTTTTGTGCGACACGAATCGCACTCAAACTGGAGTGTCGTGTGATTGACGTCATACGTGTCGTGCAGGCATCGTTCAATTGCACCGCGTATCTCGGCAGTATGGCTCACCGGGACATCATCGACGTCAATATGTGCTTCAAAGTGAATGTCGGAATCGTTCATCTTCCACAGGTGGACGTGGTGAATGTTCTTCACGCCCGGAACACCCTCGCTCGCTGTACCTCGTTGATGTCGATATCGGGGGGCGTGGACATCATAATAACGTCAACAGATTCCTTCGCAATTTCATACGTCTCTTTGAGGATGTAAAGCGAAATGAAGATCGTGAGCGCCGGATCGATCCAGGTGATGTTGAACATCATGATGAACACCGCGCCGATGATGACCGAAATACTGGAGATGGCGTCGCTCAGCAGATGAACATAGGCAGCACGAATGTTGATGTTCTGGTCGGCCCCTCTCTTGAGCAACACGGTTCCGACGATATTGGCGACGAGGCCGACGGCAGCGACAATCAGCATCAGATTCCCGGTGATTGGAGTCGGGTTGGAAAACCTCTCAATCGCTTCCTTGATCAAGAAGAAACTGATGATGATAAGCGTGCTCGCATTGATGATCGCCGCCAACAGTTCGGCACGCTTAAGGCCGAATGTATATTTCAGAGTTCGCGGTTTCTTGCTCAACCGGATCGCAATGTAGCTGACGATAATGGCGATGCCGTCGCTGAAATTGTGAATCGCATCGGAGAGGAGGGATAGACTCCCGGACACGATCCCGCCAACGATCTCAACAACGGTGATGAGGAAATTCAACAGCATCGTGATGAAGAGATTCTTCTCTAACTGACCGCCTAAAGATGTGTGGGTGTGATGATGTGCCATCGAAACGCTTTCGTATCGTGTTTGGATACCGATCTTTAGCTACCCTGTGCCTCTCCACGAAAGGAAGTGTCTTCCCAAGCGAAGAAACGCAGGTATCTGTCCTGACCGCTCAACTACTTCGCCGCACAATCGATACAGACCTTCTTGACGCCCTTGATGCGTCCGTACTTCATGACGGTCATTTCACCGCATTCCTCGCACACAAAGCTGTCAAAGCTGTGCGGACCTTCCCTGAGCTCGTAATCGAAGACTTTGGACACGGTCAACAAGTTATCATCAAGAGCGTTCATGACGTTCTTGACCAGGGGATCAACAACTGCATCCGGGACATTGCTCGCCGGAATGTCCTTTTCTCTGTAATCCTTGAAGAACGACGTCTGCTTGTTTGCGAGCATCGCTTCGGCTTTTGGTGTGACGCGGACAGCCTTTTTGTTCTTCTTGTCGACGAGCGTTATCGCCCATTTGCCTTTGTGTGTTTTCTTGATGTTGCCCTTGCCAAACGTTGTCCCCATGATCACTTGCAGACCATCGGCATAGCACGTTGCACAGTGGTCATCACCCAGATCAACAAAAGCGACAATCTGTCCGTCCTTTGCTCGTTCAACGCCAAGCGCGTTCATTGCTGCTGCTCCAACACGCAAGCCCATCGGCATTGCCGGGCACTTGTGTCCGTGGAACTTCTGACCGAATTCCAACCAATCTCCTGCATGTACCATTGTCTTATCCTTGCTTAATGTATATAAAGTTCCATGAACCGACGACAGCAATCGTGATCAGTATCGAGCGACCCATCACGCTCATATGAGCCCTCGTACCATGTTGGCGGCAATGCCAAGGAGCACCAAGCCGATGATCAACTTCACCTGCCGCCCCTTGAGCTTATTCACCATGAGCCACGAGCCAATAGCGGCACCCCCTGCTGAACCAGCCACAGTCCAGCCCAACAGACTGTAGTCCATGCCGGAGAGAGAAAGGTGCCCGAGGAATCCGGTCAGCGAAGAGAAGATGACCACGAACGAAGTCGTGGCTGACGCCTTCTTCGGATCAAAGCCAAGTGCGACCAGCGCCGGAACGACAATGTTGCCCCCAC
>Ga0315295_10003551_pt1 | contig 13262 bp, 13 predicted proteins | sample YL17G14_0_MG_FD_204453 | JGI IMG/M metagenome (GOLD analysis project Ga0315295, IMG submission 204453) | Sediment microbial communities from Yellowstone Lake, YNP, Wyoming, USA - YL17G14_0 | ecosystem: Environmental > Aquatic > Freshwater > Lake > Sediment | place: USA: Wyoming | collected... | reverse complement strand
ATAAAGTACGAAAACCTAACGACTCTAAATTGTTGATGGCTTTTGCAAGTTCTTCACCTTGATGTACCGGACTAGCTGGGGCAATCACGCCAACCAGATCACCTGGCATTAATGGATTACTTTTCAGCTTCAAGCTCTTTCCTCCCACATCTTACCTGAATTGATTTCTTACTTCAATACATATAACTCAATCTTTTTGCAAAAAATGTTTATACCAAATGGAGGGATAAGATGAAATTTCGACAGATTATGAAGCACATTTTCAGTCTTGGAGAACGCGACACTCGCTTTTCTTTAGGGGAGCGTTCTAAGCAATATCCAAAATCCAAAGAAAAAGAAAACACCGAAAAACTTCAGAAAAACCTAGCAAAAAACAAAAGTAATTTGGAAGAAATCTTTGGACTACCCGATAATAAAGATATCGTTATTAGAGAATTTAAAATTACAGCTCTCAACAAAAATGCTCTCATAATCTATATTGATGGTCTTACTGACCGTAACACCCAAAATTTTGCAATTTTGCAACCATTGATGCTCCTTGCTTCAGAAAAAATTGAACATTCGCTAGAATTAGCTGATTTTATCAGTCAAAAATTAATTCCCGATCAACAAATAACTAAAACTGAGATTGTTGACGATGTAGTCTCTGCCATTTTGGATGGCTCAACTGTGTTGCTATTTGATAATTCAACCCAAGCCTTGATCACCGAAACCAAAGGTTGGGAGCATCGTGGAATTGAAAAACCTGCCAGTGAATATGTGGTTCGTGGACCTCAAGAATCTTTTAATGAATCTTTTCGTGCTAATACTGCTAGTGTCCGCCGTTATTTAAAAGATCCCAAATTAATTACCGAAATTTTTTCCATCGGTCGTCGCAGTCGCACTACCTTAGGATTAATGTACCTCAAAGACGTTGCTAATCCCCAATTATTAGAAGAGGTTCGCTATCGCCTAAATAGCATTTCTGATGCCACTGACTTCATCTCAGAAACTGGTACTTTAGAAGAATATCTCGAAGACCATCCGCTTTCAATTATTCCTCAACTCCTTTCTACCGAACGCCCTGATCGTTTAGCTGCTCAAATTCGTGAAGGTTTTGTAGGAATTGTAATGGCAAATAGTCCCTTCTCTCTTATCATTCCAGCAACCTATACTATGTTTATCCATGCCTCTGAAGATTATTACTTGCGTTGGCCTTTTGGGAATTTCTTGCGTTTTATCCGAGCTGCATCACTGTTTACCGCACTGTTTCTCCCCGCGATCTATATTAGTTTAGTAAACTTCCATCAAGAAATGATCCCCACGCATTTACTTTTAGCCATGACTTCTGCACGCGAAAATGTTCCTTTTCCAGCCGTTGTGGAGATTATCTTGATGGAATTCGCTTTTGAATTAATTCGTGAAGCTGGAATTCGTGTCCCCAGCGTGATTGGTCCCACGATTGGAATTGTTGGGGCATTGGTGCTAGGACAAGCAGCAGTCGCCGCCTCAATTGTAAGTCCAATCTTAATCATTGTGATTGCAATTACTGCATTAAGTTCATTTGTAATCCCAAATTATAATGCCTCTTTTTCAGTACGCATCTTACGTTTCTTTTTTCTATTTTTAGCTGCATTTTTAGGATTTTTCGGTCTCGCTTTAGGTATCTTTTTATTAAGTTTACATCTGGTCAATCTTTCAAGCTTTGGAGTACCATTTTTAACTCCGCTCGCTCCTAGTCGTAGCAAAGCTCAAGATCAAATCATTCGTCCTTTTGCCTTTAACCAACGCTTTCGACCAACTTTTTTAAAACCACTTGATCTAATTCGCCAACAAGCCAACTCACGCCCATGGAAAAATAAGAAATCACCTCAAGGAGGCAACAAGGATCAGGATGAATAATGATGGCAAAATCGGTTCTCGAGAAGCTTTAACTTTATTAATTATCATTATGACTGGTAAAATCTTCCTCTCATTTCCACGCGATATGGTTTTACTTGGTCAAACCGCAGGCTGGTTCTTAGTAATACTTGCTGGTTTAGTCAGCTTAATTGCTTTTGCTTTTCTTTCTAATTTACTAAAACGCTTTCCAGGCAAAAATCTACTGCAAATCTCTACAGAAATTTTTGGTATGGTACTCGGAAATGTCTTTAATTGTATCTTGTTTTTCTTTTTTCTAATCATTACTGCTCTTTTTTTCAGACAGTTTGCCGAAAGCTTTATTATCTCAATTTTACCACACACTCCAATTAGTGTCATCAGTTTAGGCTTTATGTTTATCCTTGTTTATAGTTGTCATTTAGGAATTGAAGCAATCAGTCGTCTGGCACAATTTTATGGTCCTTTTGTTCTCCTCGCCTTAATCTTCATTTTTGGTTTTAGCTTAAAAAATGCTGATTTTCAGCAACTTGCTCCAGTTTTTGGACCAGGAATTCTGCCACTACTCAAAGAGACCTTGCCACAAACCAGCATTTTTTCAGAAATTCTCCTCTTAGGAATCATTGCGCCATTGATTAGAGAAAAGAATAAACTTTTCAAGATTGGAATCACGAGCTTACTGATTTCGATTGTGATTAGTACTCTTGTCACCGCTTTAGTTACTCTTGTTTATAATTATGAATCCGCAAACAAACTGCTTTTTCCAATCTTTCAATTAGCTCGTTTAGTTTCTATTGAAAGATTTGCTCAAAGAACCGAGGCGTTCTTTGTTTTTCTCTGGTTCTTTATCGCCGGATTAAATTTAAGTGGTCTTTTCTATAGTGCAGTGACTAGATTTGCACAAACTTTTAGAATCAAAAATTATCAGCCTTTGATTATCCCGCTTGGACTTCTAGTCTATACCATTAGCTTAATCCCTAGTAACATGACGCAATCAGTAGATTTCAATAGTTTTAAAATGAACAACTATTATGCCTTAATCTTCTTAGGAATCCCTCTAATTCTCTGGTTGGGTGCTCTGATTCTGCGCAAAGGTATAAGGAGTAAGTCATGAAACAGAAAAAAAACATCAGTAGAATTATTTTAATTATTATCATTAGCTTAGTAATTTTAAATGGCTGTTGGGATCGACGTGAACTTGACAATCTCGCCATCGTTCAAGCATTAGGTTTCGATCTCGCTCCCGATCAACGTCACGTGATGATTTCAGTGATGATCGCCATTCCCTCACAAATTTCCGGGGGACAGTCTGGTGGTGGTAATGGTCCAAATGTACTAGTAGTAACAAAAGAAGCACCCTCGATCTATGAAGCCTTCAATGTAATTAACACTTCACTAAATCGCGAGATCACGTTACTTCAAAACCAAGTAATTATCTTTGGTGAAAAACTAGCCAAACAAGGGGTTCAAGACTGGGTTGACCACCTCCTTCGTTATCGCGAGATGCGCCGCACCTTATTGATTTTCGTCAGCAAAGATCCCATTCTCGAGATCATGACCATTAATCCCAAATTAGAAAAGAGTCCTGCAGAATACTTTACTGATTTAGCACGTCTTTCCGAAAAAAACGGAATGTCTCCTGAAATCATTCTCAATCAATTCATCAATAGTTACGAATCGTCGGTACAAGAAAGTGTTGCCCCAGTAATTGGCTTAACCAGTGCCACTACTGCTAAAAGTACCTCTTCAGATAGTAATTCTGGTGGGAAACCCGAAAAAGTCGAAAAAGAGATCTCTACAGTAGGAACTGCTGTTTTTAAACAAGATCGTTTAGTTGGCTACTTAGACAACTATGAAACTCAGACTTTTCAAATGATTACTAGTCACTTCAAGGAAGCAATGTTAACTACAAAAGATCCCTTAGATAAAAATGGAAAAATTAGCTTTCGTCTTAGTGCAGGAGGACCTACCAAGATCAGATATCATGTTCAAGCAGGTCAAGAATTCTTTGCTGTCACAATTAATCAAGAAGCCGATCTCATTAGTATTCAAAGTAAAATAGATTATACTAAACCCATTTACGAAGACAGGCTTGGTAAATACATTGCCGCTCAGCTTAAACGTCGTGTTGAAAAATTGCTCAACAAAGCACAAAATGATTATCAAGCAGATATTTTTGGTTTTGGGATTAAAGTTCGTAATACCATGTTAACTACCACTGACTGGCAGAAATACGATTGGCCTAAACATTTTCCAAATGCTAAAATCAAGGTCAAAGTGAATGTTTCAATTCGTCGAGTTGGGGTACAACTTAGACCACCCGATCCAAGCTAATGCTTCACTCAAAAAGCCACCCGAAAAATTTTCGAGTGGCTTTGTTTTTAGTACATCCGAATAATAATCATATATAAAGGAAGTCCCAAGGTCACTAATGATAACACCCCAGTGGCAACCGATCCAAGATAATTTTTCTTCTGCCACAACTCAATAGCATAAAAAATCGTGTAAACAGTGATCAGTAAAATTATTAAGATTGAGATTACTGTCCAAATCATCCGCACACTCTCCTTTTCGATCAAATTTCTTATTTATGGTTTACGAAAGATCTCATTCATTTTATCGCAGACCATATAGATAGAGTGTGCAATTTTACAAAAAATATCTTATTTCACAGCTTATTTCGTCCACAAACCTGGTTTAAGATTGTTTCCAGGATCAAGCACTACTTTTTGGTAATGTTCTAAACATGTTGGAGTGACAGATTAATGTTTTATTCAAATTCTAAAATATTAGCACTAAAGCAAGCAAATTATTTAGTGAATTTATACACAACAACATTTTTTTAACACTACCAATTTTTAAATCAAAAACGCCCTTTACAAGGCGTTTTTGATTATTTTGCAAACTACTTGCCAACCGTCTTTAGATAAACATCGGTACGTCGATTTGCACTTCGACCAGCTTCGGTATTATTATCTACAACTGGTTTGTTTTGTCCATTTCCAATGATCACAAAACGACTGGGGTCAACTCCATGCTGCCATTGGAGATAATTCTTCACTGAAAGCGCCCGTTTATAAGAAAGTTCCTCATTGGATTGTGCATTCCCTACATTATCGGTATTCCCCTCGATCTGAATCACTACTCGGTCAAGCAGTTTCACCTTTCCTACAAAATTATCGAGAGCTTTCTTATCGTTCTCGGTCAAGGTTGCTGTCCCAGTAGTAAAATTAATCGTTAAACGGTTTGTAATTAAAGCTTGATCTTTCACTTGTGCGGAAAGTCGTTCTTGCTCAGTAAAAGCTGGGCTCTTGGAAATTGCTGCCGGAAACTTATCCGCGAGTGCCTTTAAGAGGCTAAAATCAAACGCCTGTCCCGCATCACTTGGGTCGGCATGTGCCCCTAACGTCTTCCAAATTTTAGCCATATCCTCATAAAGTTTCACTGCCACACTCTCACGACTTAAATTATTACTATGATCAAGCAAGATCGCATCTCCAGTCATTGCTTTGATATTTGCATCAGTCTCACTTGCAAAAAGCGGAAAAGTATTCTTGATTGGCGTAAATTCTTTCTCATAAAGCGAAGCCGCTTTTATTGCACCCTCAATAAATAATCTCACTTGCGCAGAATATTTATTGATGTAATCTTGCCGAAACACAATTCCATCTAAAATCAAATTTGTAGCATTCTTGGTTGAAAATAAGATGTGACAACCACCTTGTTGTTGTGCTTGAGATAAATATGGCTGCCAAGTTGCTGCCGCATCCACCTGCCCCGCAAAAAATGCCTTGGCAGCATCATCTGGGGTATTAAAAAAGACAAATTGACGTCGAATCCCATTAATCTCTTCCGCAGTCAAAGAGCTTGCCGAAAGCAACCATTCTGTCATTACTTGTGCTTCACTAGCTTGTGGTAAAGCAATCTTCTTTCCTTTCAAACCCTCAATCGAATTAATTCCATCTTTAGCAATGATTCCATCACCACCAGCGGAAGCATTGACCAAATAAACCATTTTTACTGGAGTGCTATTAGTCTTTAATTTCTCATTTAGAAAAGCATACCGATTAACCGTATATCCCGCTCCCACAATTGAGCCGTTGATCAAAGCGGTTGAACTTTGAGTTGCATCATTAATTACATTAATCTTCAACTTCAAACCCAATGAATCATAGATACTCCCTTTTTTAGTCTCCAAACCACCATTAGCATCTAAAATCGGCTTCCAACCAATCCATTCATCTAAAGAGATTTGCATCATATCACTTTTGGCTGGTAATGCTCCTGGTTGGTTCACTTGCAACTTACCCTTACCCAAAAAACTATCAAACTGTCCCGTAAAATAACCCACTGCTCCTAGAATTAAAATTAATAAAACAAAAATCGCAATCTTTCCAATAGTCGTTAACCGATTAAACACATTCTTCACTCCCCAATTATTTCGAAGTATTCTCAGTAGTATTATATTTAGTTTTCAACTGATCTAAATAGTTACTGGTAGCCATTCCACTAGCTGCTTGTTTGGCATTCTCTACTTTCGTTTCCAGTCGAGATTCATGTACAATTTTTGCGCCTGCGGCGAGATCTTCTTTACGTTGCATTCCATCGCGGGCATCTGACAATAACTTATCTACTGTAGTTTTACGCAAATTGTCTAATGTATCATACATCTCTTTCTTTTGAATATTCAAACGCAAATTATTAACCACTGTTACTTTCTCGCGTTCTAATGAAGTTAATTGTGCCTCTAACGCAGTCAAAACTTCTTGAGTTTCTTGACACATTGGTTCTAAATCGATAATTTGATTCTGATACATTTCCTTCTGTTGCAAAATTCCCTCCCGTTGTTGGGCTAAGATCTCTAGATCGCTATTAAATTCACCTTTCTTCGCCAAAGCTTCACAGCTTTTCTCGATCTCCTCCAGTTCTTTGGATATTTTTTTATGATTAGCCTTCATTCGATTAAGCTGTCCTGAGATCTCCTGCAATGCTTCTACTGCTTGCACTCTGCGTTTCTGCATCTGTTCAATTTTTACTGCAAAAACCTTCTCTGCACCTTCAGGAGTAGCCATCATATCCTTAAAAAAAGTATGATAGAAACCCTGAATTAAAACCCCTGGTTTAGTAAAAAGTACAATAAACGCAACTACTGCAATTGCAATTAAAAACCACAACATCATCTGTTCCTCCTCGTTTCTTGATCGTTAAGGCAAATAAGCCAAATTCTCTTGAATTACTTTACTTTCCTGTTCAACTGCCTTTCCAAAAACCTCTTTACTCTGTTGCGCATTAGCAATCTCTTGCCGTTTAGCTTCAATTGCTGCTGCTAACTCATTAATTTCTACAGTTAAACTTTCAATCTTTTTACTCTGATCAACTAAATGTTCTTGCAATGCTGTATTTAGCGTAATTATTCGCAATTCTGCATCTGCCCGCAACTCAGTAGTAACTAAATTTGCTGCGGTTAACAACCCTGGAATTGTCTGTCGAACTACTTCATCGGCAATCGTTACTGGAAATGAAGCCCGAATTTGCTGTACTTTAAAGATCGACCGACTCAAATCAGACAATTTTGCTTCCTCGTAAACATGATTAATTGTCCCAGTTTCATCTACAAAAACTGCTGATGAAAAATTTGCTGCTCCAGTAATATTTGCTGCTCCTGGTGGTAGTATCTCTTGGCTTCTTGCTTCAGGTTGCTTCTCTACTGGCGGCGTTTCTGTAACATGAGTATTTAGTTTCGGTTGAGAGCTCACTTCCTCTGGTTCATCATTTTTAATAAAAATTTCCATAAAACCCATCTGAAATCACCTCATCTTGGTATTTTCGAAAAATCAATCTGCAAATCTGCCATTCGACTCGCTTCGGATAGATCATGAGTAATCAGAATAATTAGACTAATTGGCAAGCTTGCCGCCTGATGATATCTTAAAATTAAATCTTGCATTTTGAGACGCAACCCTGGATCAAGCGCACTCAAAGGTTCATCCATTAATAAAATCTTAGGTCGAGCAATCAAGACCCGTGCCAATGCTACTCTTTGATTCATACCACCTGATAGTTGGTGTGGGTATAATTTTTCTGAACCTTCTAAATCAACCAACGCTAGAATTTCTTGAGCAAGCGCTACTTGTTCTGGAGTAATCTTACCCTCTTTAAGCTTTAAAGGTAGTAGGACATTATCCAAAACGGTCATCCAAGGAAAATTAACATGACTCTGATGCATCATAAAAATGTCCGATTGATTTTTATTAACTGGAACACCCTGAAACAACACTTTTCCACTATCTGCTTTCTGCAAACCACAGGCTAAACGTAGTAAAGTAGTTTTGCCACAACCAGAAGGACCAGTTAAACAATAAATCTTTCCTGCTTCAAAAATTTGGTGATAATTATTAAAAATTACTTTCTCATCAAAATTCAGTGAAACACCTTGAAACTCAATCACATTTTGTCCTCCTAATCTTCTACTGCTCGGGCATACTTCCAAGGAAACGCTTTTTTAATTAAGTATTTACCTGTTTTATCAAAAACTACGCTCATCAATAAAATTACTCCTAATGCGGCAAAAACCAGATCAGTGCGTCCACGAATACTACCCAGATTAATAATATAGCCCAAACCCGAAACTGCATTGAAAGTTTCGACAATAATTACATAATTCCAACCAATCCCATACATCATTAAAAAACTTTCACAGATTACTGGTAACGAATTCGGTAGTAAGACTTTGAGCATTACCTGAGTTGGCTTCATCCCAATCGTGTAGGCAGTATCCAATAGCTCTTGACTAGTTTCTTTGACAGTCATCACGACCGTTGGCAAAAAGAAAAACAAAGTTGCCAAGGTTAGAAAGGCTATCTTCATCGTTTCATCGATCCCCAACCATAAAATCAAAAGTGGCGAAGCAACTGTGATCGGAATATATCGTGCCGCGGCAGTTATTGGGGTTAGCATTCGATCTAACCAAATATGATTTACTACCAATAACCCTAATGGAACGCTAATCACACTAGTAATCAGAGTAGCAATCGTAATTCTCCCAAAAGAAGCTAACATTCCTTTTTGCAACATCCCATTTTGAATGAGGGTCACCAAATCGAACCAAACCATCTCTGGTTTTGGTAAAAACAATGGATTCGTATAACGACTTGCCACAAACCATAGAATCAAAATAATCACAGCCAACAATATTTTTCTTAACCATTTAAGGACCATCTCTTCATTCCTTTCAATCAAATATAAGAAATAATTCGGAAAATTCAAAAATCTCAAAACGAAATTAACATATCTTTTACAAATAAGTCTCTTTTGTAATATTCCTCCTCAAAAAATTACCACAAAATAATTTATCACCAAAAACGTTTTTACGTGACAGTTGTTAAAATATCATCAACATGTAGTATATTATATATGGAAAACATAAAATAATAAAGTATCAATTTGATTCAAAAACGAACCAAAAGCAATAAAAAACCCGTCCTAAGACGGGTTGCAGAATCTATGATCAGCTTTAGTTCTTTTTACTCTTCAAATTTACACAATGCGCTACCATCTGACGAGCGGCCTGTTTACCAGCTCCCATGGCAGCAATTACCGTCGCTGCCCCTGTCACAATATCCCCACCGGCAAACACTCCTGAAATACTAGTCGCAAAAGTTTCGGGATCAACTTGAATATAACCTTTTTTATTTAAAGCGAGCCCCGCGGAGTTACGTAGTAAAACTGGATTTGGACCTTGTCCAATTGCTACAACTACATTATCGACTGCAAATTGAAACTCCGAGCCTGCAATCTCAATCGGACGTCTTCGCCCACTGCTATCAGGCTCACCTAATTCCATTTGAAGACACTCCAGTGCAACTACTTCCCCTTGTTCATTTCCAATAATTCGAGTTGGATTATTTAATAATTTAAAAATAATGCCTTCTTCTTCAGCATTTTCAATCTCTTCATGACGTGCTGGTAACTCGTCCTTAGAACGTCGATAAACAATATAAACTTCCTTAGCCCCTAGACGCAAAGCGGTTCGTGCCGAATCCATTGCCACATTACCACCACCTACTACGGCCACCCTTGAGCCAAGCCGAACTGGAGTATCATACTCCGGAAACCGATAAGCTTTCATCAAATTAACTCTGGTCAAAAACTCATTTGCCGAATAGACTCCATTTAAATTCTCACCTGGAATATTCAAAAAATAAGGCAAACCCGCTCCTGTGCTAATAAAGATCGTCTGATAACCTTGAGCAAAGAGCTCCTCAATGGTCACTATCTGACCCACTAGCATACTTGTCTCAATTTTGACCCCCAATTTTTTAATATAAGCCACTTCTCGATCCACGATCTCTTTGGGAAGACGAAATTGAGGAATGCCATACTGCAAAACGCCACCTGCCGCATGTAATGATTCAAAAATCGTTACCTCCAGCCCCTGTAAGGCAAGATCAGCCGCAGCTGTCAATCCTGCTGGTCCAGCTCCAATTACTGCTGCTTTACCCTCGATTTTTGTAATTGGACAAGTCTCCCCTAAGAACAAATTATGTTCTTGATCGGCTACAAAACGTTCTAAAGCACCAATGGCTACTGGTTCGCCCTTTTTCCCCAAAATACACTCATTCTCGCATTGGCTCTCTTGCGGACAAACTCGCCCACAGATTGCTGGTAAGCTATTCTTTTCTTTAATTTTGAGTAAGGCACCGACCAGATCATTATCTTTAATCTTCATAATAAATTCAGGAATATCAATTTCCACTGGACATCCATTACGACAAAAAGCCTTCTTACAATTCAAACAACGTTCTGCCTCTGCTCTCGCTTGCTCCAACGTATATCCTAAAGCTACTTCTTCAAAATTACCACGTCTTATTTCAGGTGCTTGTTTTGACATTACTTCTCGCAACAACCACACCCCCCTGTCCCATGTTGATGAGCTTGATATGCTTCTTTTTCTTGAGTCCCATAATAACGTTGCCGCTGGCGCAACTCCACAAAATCTACTGCCAACCCATCAAAGGCTGGTCCATCAACACAACAAAACTTACTTTCTCCACCAACAGTGACTCGACAGCCACCGCACATTCCTGTTCCATCAACCATTACTGCATTTAAGCTAACCACCGTTTTGGTTTGAAATTCTTTGGTAACTCGACAACAAGCATCCATCATTGGCACTGGTCCAATCGCAATTACCTCATCGACATGCTTTGTTTCTAAAATTCGACGTAACGGCACGGTGACCAATCCCTTCTCTCCCATGCTTCCATCATCAGTAGTAATGATCAATTCCGCACTAACTGCCTTCAATTCATCTAACATAATTAATAATTCTTCACGTTGCGCTCCAATAATCGTGATCACATGATTACCTGCTGCGGCTAATGCTTTTAATTTCGGATATAGTGGCGCTGCACCCAAACCTCCTGCCACTCCCACTACTGTCCCTAAGTTGGTGATTGGATATGATGTCCCCAATGGTCCCAAAACATCTATAAAAACATCTCCTGGTTGCATGGCATTAATCAATGCCGTACTTTTCCCTATTTCTTGAATAATCAGGGTAATCGTTCCTTGAGTCCGATCAAAATCAGCAATCGTCAGCGGAATTCGTTCCGCTTTATCATTCAGACGCACGACTACAAAGTGCCCTGGTTCTGCTTTCGTTGCAATTAATGGTGCTTCAATTACTAATTTCACAATTCGTGGTGCCAAAGTCTCTTTCATCAAAATTTTCATCAATAGTACTCCTTTCTATCACTAATTAATTCTTTGCTCAAGTATAACACAAAAAAAACAAGGAGGACAACCCTCCTTTTGTATTACAATTATTTTTTATTATTTTTCAGATCATACACAGCAGCTTCAACTTTAGTAATTACAAATTCTGTCAGACCACCGAAATATTTAAGTAAAATTTGTACGATTCCACTTCCTAATCTACTAATTACCATTTCTACTGCTTTACCACGAATCTGCGCTATCTCATCTGGAGTTAGTTTGTTATCTATATTGGCTTTCTTTAATTCCAACACAATTGTCTGATTTAACTCCTTAACAACATCAATAACAATTTGATCTAAAATCATCAATGCTTGTGTCAACTTATTGTGATGATATTTATTAGTCAAATAAAGACCAAAAGCCGCTAACGCATAGGTTGCTCCAGTAGTAACGATTGGTATGGTGACTACTAAAAGGTCTCCTAGCAATTCAAAATTCATCCTGTTCACCTCCATTTAATCAGATCTTGTTTCATAGATTGGGTTAATTTATCATATGAAACATCCGTTTAAAGGGTGCAACAGAATCAATCCCATTGGCTTCAGCCAAAGTTATCCACAAAGTTATCCACAAAGTTATCCACAAATCAAAAAAATATGTTTTATCTTCAAAAAAAAAATTTTCGAGAATCAGCTGCTAGAAAGATTTTTATCTTCAAAAAAAATATGTTTTTTGAAAATCTGTGGATAACTTATGGTTCTTGTGGATTATTTATAAAAAATTATTCTTCAAAAATCTCCACCAAATGATCACGATATTTTTTAGGAAGATGTTGTCTTTGCAATTTCAAATTTTTCCGTTCAAAAATGCTTGCTTCCCGAAAATATTCACACCAAAGTTTTTGATATGAAACTTCTTCCTGATCATATATTTCATTGGCGTTTATTTCTAAATTCAAAGTAGCTGCAATTAATCTTTCATTAACTTCTAGAAAACTTAAATATCTACATTCATGTAGATCATAATAAATTCCAGTACAGCGTCCAATATCTTGAATTACAAAACGTTGATCAGTAAAACGTCTTATAAAATGTGGTGCAAGCAGCTTGACTACATTATGTTTTGGCTTAATTGGTGCATAGAAAATCCCTTCCACTAATTTGCGAAAACGTACTAAACCTTGATAACGATGCACTTCAAAGGCAACTTGATTACTTAAACGATGCAACTTTAAAACTACAGTATTTCTATCATTTTTGCTCATTGCTCCTTGGCTTATTTTTATCAAATGCAAATATTTAAGCAACAAATCTTCTCTTTCTGGTTCATTTGCCAAAAAAACATACTGCATATCCTGTAATTGCTCATAATTTAGATAATTTTTAAATTCAAACAACAATCGTTGCACTCTCTCGATCTCTGTTGCTATTTCCACCGGTTCAGTGAAAAGATCAGCACAAAACTCATCTTTGGCAATAATTCTATTTTTTTCAGAAAAATCATCCAGGGCAATTGATATTGCCGTTAATAAACCCCAAAAACTCCCATCATATAGATAACATTTCATTTTCGTTCCCTTTCTGTGAAAAATCGCCTAATTCCTCACTAGTAAAGAGTGGCAGCTGCAAAGCTTGATTTTTTTGATTTTTTGGTATTTTTTCTAATAATTTCTCGCGTAGTGCCTC
>Ga0315295_10003550_pt1 | contig 13262 bp, 13 predicted proteins | sample YL17G14_0_MG_FD_204453 | JGI IMG/M metagenome (GOLD analysis project Ga0315295, IMG submission 204453) | Sediment microbial communities from Yellowstone Lake, YNP, Wyoming, USA - YL17G14_0 | ecosystem: Environmental > Aquatic > Freshwater > Lake > Sediment | place: USA: Wyoming | collected... | reverse complement strand
TACTTTGAGCGTGCCGCTTACATGAGACAGGCGTATGCCCGTTGATTTCGATATGCTAGTGGGCGTTTCAGGTCCGTGATATAGTGCATATAGACAGAGTGTTCCATACACGCCAGGATGAATAGTGACGCCTCCTTTGTGCCATTCAGACCGTCAGTGTGAATATCCTTGTCCGTCTATCCACAATAATCTACAGCATGCCACATATCTAAACTTTCGTACGTGGATGGCTGGGTAGAACGGCTCGGGGGACTCTTGGTCCCTTGGCCTTTCGAGTTCATATGTGTACGAATATGAACTTGAGGATTTGGCCAGTGCTCAATCCTAGGGGGTCTCTGCACCTAGCTAGGCGTCCCTCCTCTACTTGCGTTTGACCAACTGGGCGATCTTCCGGAATGGACGGGCAATGGCCTCATTGTGTGCCTTGCGCTCGGCTTCTTTCTGTCGCTCCTTTTCCTCTGTAGCCTTCCTTCGCGACTGGACCTCCCGCTTGACAATAAACGCGCAGTTCCCTGCTTTGTTGTGAATTGTCGTTCCATAGAACCGCTTGACAGTCCAGCCTCGGCTCCACAGAAAGCCATCTCGTTTGCGGTCACGTTCCTTGCGATCATCTGAATGATACGCAGCTCCGTCCGCTTCGATGGCCAGCTTGACGTCCGGAAACGCGAAATCCACATAGTACGCTTCTATTCGGAATTGAGGATTTGGAGACAGTCCTTCTTTGCGCATCGCGTCGTAGAGCTCGACCTCGATTGGAGACATCCAGAATGCGCCGAAAGGCGTCTCTACCCGTTTTGATTCCGGTCTGGCCGCGGCTTCTTTCTGGATGCGGCGACCAGTGGAACGTTGCCGGTCCTCCTTGATGATCTGTTTGGCTATGTAGCGACCCACGGAATAGCGACTCATTTCTCTCTGACCAACCTGATGCATTTCCCTTTCTATTAAGCTGCGGAGAGCCGGACTTGAACTTCAACATCTGGCTAAATCTCAATCAGGGGGGCTTTGGCACCGAGGTATAAACCTTTTCATCGACCTTTTATGTCGACCCCGAGGCTCAGACTGAAACAAGGTTTGAATTAGGGTTGTCTACTCTCCAGAATCCCCGCCATAGGCGCGCCCGAAGGAAACTAGATATTCCCTGTTCGCAATCTCACGCTCGCGATAGGAAATGGCTGTTAGCATTCCACAGAATGTCTCGTCATTCTTGCGGAAACTCCGGAATGCGTGGTCCATGTATCCGAAGGATTTCATGGGCTTGATTCTGATTGCGTGGGGAATCCCTGCGATATACACGCTCGCCAACACATTCTACATCGGTAGGATGGAAATGGAGGCCATTGCGATCTCGGAACAGTACGAGAACGTTTCCGTCATTCTAGAGGTCCTCCTCGAGACCTTCCCATTGGCCGTGCTGGCGCTCGTGGCTTGGAAAATGACCGATGAGGAGAGCATTGTCCGAATCGTTAGATCTGCCGTCTTCATGCAGCTGGCGATAACACTTGCCTTCATGGCGCTGATCCTGGTCGGTGCCAATCTTTTCGTTCAGACGATAAACACGCCTGTCGACATAAGAGAACGGTCAGTAGAGTTCCTGCGTATCAAGGCGATTGCAATCCCATTCGAATCCATAGGATTGCTGTTCATCATTTCGATCAAGGCGATGAGGAGGGGATGGCTAGCCGTGGGCATTGCTGCGGCGGGAGTCCTCTTGAACTTCACTCTGGACTCCTTCGTGATATCCACCTTCAGCTTCTCGTTCAAGCTCGGTTTGATTGGCTCCGCCTGGGACTATGTCGTGTCCAAGATCGTCATCTTCTTTGTCGCTGCTTTCGCGTTCTACTGGGTGGTCAAATCCAAGCCGGATGCGCGGCTCGACAAGAAAGAGAGCGCCGCGATACTTAGGATCGGCAAGTACACCGGTCTCGAGTCCGCGATCAGAAATGCCGGGTACATCCTCGGGATGCTGATTGTTCTCAACACACTCGGGACTGCAGAGTATGGGGGCTACGGAGTCGCAATGACGATTATGTGGCTGATTTTCCTCGTGCCTATCCTTGCGTTGGGAGAAGCGACCAACGTTGCTATGGGCAATGAGTATGGCAGACGCAGCCTCGAGAGGATGAAAAGGATTCAACTTGTCTCTATTGTCATTATGGGGTCATACATGGCAGCCGTAACGATTGGGGGCGTGTTTGTGTGGGAGAGCCTTTCGTCGTTCTTCAACGACGACGCGAGCATTGTCCATTTCTCGACAGCGACGTTCCACTACCTGGCCATTCCATACTTCTTCTTTGCATTGGGGACCGCGCTCAGGTCGCTCTTCATCGGCACCGGGAAGACGCTCTATTACCTCATTCCGTCTGTGGTGGTCAACCTGGGAATCTACATTCCGTTAGGTCTTCTCGTAAAGGCTGGCGCTTACAATCCATCGTTCAGCGGGATCATGAGCATCACCTTTGTTGTATTCACAATCGACCTCGTTGTCGTTTCAATCTTGGTCTGGTGGGTCTACAGAGTCCTGAATGGCGAGCTGAGTGTCGGTTCGAACAAAGGGGCCATCATTCCCCTGCGCGGACCTTGATAGCTTGATTGTCAGAGGATTGTTGCACCGAGCTAGACTCCTTATCTTCCTTCTACCCTGCAAAAGAAGTCGCGTACGGCCTTCAGATACTCTACCTCACGCTCGACGTGATGTACATGTGAAGCTTCCTTGAATATGTGAATCTCCGACCCCGGAAGCATGCTCTGGTAGTACTTCGTCGCTTGAGGACTTGCTTCGTCAAATTGACCTGCCGTGAATAGGACGGGTACCTTGATTTCCTTCAGCCGGTCGACTCTCTCGTAATCCTTCAGACATCCTGTGATCGTGAATTCGCTCGGCCCCCACATGCATGAGTAGACTGGCACCGCTAGCTTCTGGAGTGCCCTGACTACGCAATCCGGCCAAGGATCCACACGACACAAGTGCTTTTTGTAGAAGGCACCCGTAGCTTCCTGATATTGTGGATTGTCATAGGTGCCAGCTGCCTCGCATTTTGATACTGTTTCTTGTATCTTCTTTGGCATTCTCTTCAGATAGGCTCTAGTGTCTGCGGTCCACCTGGTCGCGCTGAGAGCGGGTCCAGACAGCACCAAGCTCATGACTCCCTTGGGCCGCTTCCTTAGCATGTAGTCCGCCGCGAGCATGGTTCCCCAGGAGTGTCCCAGGATGTGTACCTTCTCAAGCTCTAGCGATTCTCGCACGACGGCGAGCTCGTCAACGAAGCGCGGTATGGTCCATAGTGATTCGTCATCGGGTTTGTCGGAGTTGCCGCATCCAAGCTGATCGTAGAATATCACTGGTCTTTCGCCGCCAAGGGCACCCAGGGGTTCTAGGTAGTCATGGGGCACCCCAGGTCCGCCATGCAGCGTCAGGACCGGAATGGCCTTGCTCCTGGCGCCCAGGATCTGATACCAAACCCTGCCGCCTGGTACGGCGATCATTCCCTCTCGTGTTCTAGATCGAAATGAGCCTGTATTCGCCTTCATTCGACCACCCGTTGCTGTATCGCCTTTCCACCCATTTGGTCTTTTCCGAGAGCCGTGTGCATCCTATCGAATGCAAACCTCTCTTCAAGGCTGCCGCCGAACCCGCAGGCGTCGACCTAAGCTATGTAGATGCCCGAGTAAGGCTTGAAATAGCCTTCAAGGATTACTGATGGAGGGCGAAAATTTGGAGCGAGTGGCGAACGGAGTATACACGAGAATGTTAGGCGAGAGGTTGGAAAGCCTAATGGAGAACGAGTTTAAGAGACGATATCGAATCTATTATGATCATAAGGTCACGAATCCTGACCGGATACTTGCACAGGTTGGAAAAGGAAATCAGACGGAGGATATGGCCCATCTCGACGTAGCCATAGTAGACACGGGAGACAATAGGGAACGCTTGCTCGTTGTGTCGGAGATAGAAGAACATAAACACGCCCCCAAGAGACTTCTTGGAGACGTTGCTGCGATAATGATGTCTGAGAAAGTCAAGATCGATGGTCGCGATCATCCCCTAGCGAACGCGGATATCGTGTTAGGTGTTGTCACGAAGAAGGGCGGACAGACCGGACCGAAGGCGACGAAATACATAACGAGGTTCGAGTTGGCCATGGGTGAAGGGCCCGGAGGACGAAGGGGATTGCGATGCTTCCTGTTTTATGCGGAAGACGGGAATCAATTGGTTGACAAGATTGAGGAATTCGTAGCATCCCTTCTTAGGGAGAGACCCGCGAACTGATTGTAGGGCGCCTGGTCGACCTCGAGAATCCAAGCAGAGTTCTCTCATATAATATGTTGATGGGATTCTTTTCGGATGATGTTCACGAATGGTATCGTCTTCGACAAGCGTGTTCATATGGAGTATGAGCTTGATCACTGGAGTTGTCACCGATCGAGGCGCAATCAGAGCATCTCTGACGATGCACGAGATCTCCTAGTTTCAACCTTCCGAGAGGAATGAGTCTCGGTCACACTCATACCGTCAAGCTTAGTTCTGCCCTCTGGCGATGACGCTCTGTTTTAGAAATTCGACAATGTCCTTCTTCCTCTTGTTAGCCATACCTTCCAGCACGATTATTCCGGGACTCTTCGAGAGGAATTCTCGTGTCTCAGATTCTGGAAGATTCTTGAGGAGAGCGTAGATGCCATAAGGTGATTTAAGATCAGAGACTTTGACCCAGAACTTGAACGCATCTTCTCTTGATGTTCTTCCGGTCTTGCATTCGACGCACAAAACGAATCCCTTCTTGATTGCCAGTACGTCGATTTCCTGTAGTATGCCGGACATCCCAAGAACACCTACATGAGCCCATGTCTTCCACTCTAATTTGGAGAGAAGATCGGCCAGATACAGTTCAAACCAAAGCTCATTCCTGAACAACTGTAGGAAATCTGGGCTTATCTCGTGAATAAGCACCCTTTTCGCGTCATTTCTTGTAACCTTGCTTCCGCAAAAAACACATTCTGAGTCAGTCTTGATTTCCCCCCAAACGATTTCCTGCCTGGATAATGGTCTACGGTGACCAGTTTTCGCAGGCGGAGTCGCTGCCTCTCGGCCTTGGGCTGATGGTTTCATTAGCGGAGAGCCACATTTCCTACATAACAGAAGTGTGGCAGGCGTGAGAAGATGGATGTGGGGATTGCATGACTGTAGCTTCTTCTCCAGCTCTATCATCTTCCTGTCGTTCTCTTGGACTACCCTCTTGAAGCTGGCAATGCGTTCTCCGAAGTAGCGATTCATAAATCTCTGCTCGTCTTCAATGCTGAATTCGTGAGCTGCCTTGCGATTCCTTGATTTCTTGGAGCTCTGCCTGAATATGCGCGTGAGCCGGGCTCTCTCCCTCAGAAGCATCTCCGACATCTCGATGACTTCGTTTCCGAATCCCGCGCGCTCTTCGTTCAATTGGAGTATTCCTTGTATGGGCTCTATCGTATCTTTGTGACAGAGATCTTCGCACTTCAGCAACTCTTTTGTTGCGCTCCTTGATAGGATCTCTTCCACTTCCCGATGCTCGACAATCTTGAGAATGACGTTCTTGCCAAGTATCAGAGTGATGTCCTCTTCCTTAGCATGAGTGTCCAACTCATGAGTTGTTATCGGAGCCATTTCCTTCAACTTCTGTCGTTATGAACGCAATGTTTCTATTTAAAGCAGGCTCAGCCTGCATACCAATCGTTCTGACAATGGCTGTAGTTTAAGATCGTCGAATCATTGTGTGGGTCGACGCGAATTACCTTTCAAGCCCACGATCATCCTTATCCGATCGAACGGGGATCGGATCGCCGAGCATGGCCAAACACTATTTAGAACCTGGTTTCGAGCTGCGCCTGGGAGACTGCCTGGTCCTTCTGGATGACATAGAGCCTGAGTCAGTCGATATGATCTTCGCCGATCCTCCTTACAACCTGTCGAATGGCGGTTTCACTGTTCATGCGGGGAAAAGAGTCCCTGTTCACAAGGGTTCCTGGGATGTGAGCAAGGGTTTCAAGCAAGATTTTGCGTTCCACAAAGAGTGGATTTCGAAATGCAGGCGCGTCCTGAAATCCAATGGTACGATGTGGATAAGCGGAACTTACCATTCCATCTATGCATGTGGGTACGCCCTCCAATCGCTTGGTTATCACGTTCTCAATGACATATGCTGGTACAAGCCGAATGCCGCTCCGAACTTAAGCGGGAGGTATTTCGCTGCGAGCCATGAGACACTGATCTGGGCTCGCAAGAACGAGAAGAGTAAGCACAAATTCAACTATGCGCTTATGAAGAACGGAGATTGGGAGAAAGACCCCTTCAAGCGTCCCGGAAGGCAGATGAGATCTGTTTGGGCAATCAACACCCCTCCTCCTTGGGAGAAGAAGTTCGGGAAGCACCCGACACAGAAACCACTTGACCTCCTCAAGAGGATCGTCCTATCAAGCACAGACGAGGGCGATCTCGTTCTTGATCCTTTCACAGGGAGTTCAACCACGGGTCTTGCCTGCTATGCATATTCGAGACGTTTTGTCGGGTTCGACACCAGCAAGGACTATCTGGATCTCTCGATCAAGCGTCTAACGGATTTCAAGAAAAGAGTCGGGAAAGCGGGAAAGAAGAAGAGGGTGACCAAACTCGAAGACTACAGTTAGTCGAAACAGTCAAGGTGGTCGGACATGAGTGATCTGAATAATGAGTATGTGGCTTTTGCGGCAAACGTTTCCTTCTTGGAACTCGGCCGGGAGGAGTTCGGATCGGCTTTGATAGACCCTAGCAAGTACGATGAGGAAATCAGGATTCTAGGGTCTAGATCCGACTGGGCGCCCGAGAGTCTCTCCGAGTTCATAAGACTCCATCCGGGATCCTTCAAGGTTCTGGAGGCCGTGCTGCAGCAACAAAGATTCACCCATGCCCAGCTCATTCATTTCTTCTTCGATGTTGTCAAGATGAACTCCACGAATATCGACTCGATCTATCAGTACGCGCTATTGAATATGGACCATGATCGAAACCTGCTGAGGCAATGTGAAAAAGCAGTGAAAGAGCTCACCGCCGAAATGTCGTTGTCTGAGCTGAGGAGAAGCGACAAGGAGGAACACAGAAGAATAGTCGTGGCTGTCTTCAAGATGGCGGTCAGCAAGCATGCTGAGAAGATAACCGATAACCCTGAGATGCTGAGACTCCGCGTATCTGACCCAGTTTTCAAAGAGTCCTCGTACAGACTTTCGGATTATGTCATCCACAGGCTCAGATTGAATGACCTGCTTGGATGTACGGATCTGCCCGCATTGTTGAAATCGAAACGGGCTCCTCGGGATAACAAGGGGATGCACGGCGACTACGCCAAAAGGAAGGTTGTAGAGGTTCTCGAAAGAAACGGCTTCGTGAACATTGATACCATGTTGAACCCGAAGGGCTTGAAGATCCTGAAGAGTGACGTCAGTTTGCAGCTGGGCGGCGAACTACCCAGAGGCAAACTGTTCTGTACGGAAAGATATGTGGAAGGAATAGTCAAACCCAAAGAAATGAAGCCCAAGAAGTTCGATGTCATCATCCTATCGGGAGCAAAGCCTAGGCATCTCTTCGAGGTCAACTTCTACACAACCACTGGTACAAAGATAGGGATCAATGAGGGCGAGTATGTCGATATGAGTCGTGCAATTGACAAGATGAAGGAATTTGAATTCCACTGGATAACAGATGGGAACTACTGGCTCTCGCCGGGAGGACGCGAGAGGTTTGTTAGGCTCTCATCACAATTCGGAAGCATCTACAACATCAATACCTTCGAAGCCAACCTGAATAGGTTCTCCTGATGGCTTGAGCCTTTCTGGAGGTCATAGCAGTTCAGATTGAACAGGATGCAAACCTCCCAAACTGGACAAGAATCAATCATTGCTCGTGGCGAGATTTGAACTTGAGCTAAGCAGGTAGACCTAAGGGGGCTTTCTCCGCTGTCAAGCTCCTGATTCCGAGAATGTCAATCCCCGAGGAGTATCCTCGTGGAGGAAGCCTTATCTCTCTGCAAACCTTGATTTAGGCTAGGTGAGTTCGATGGTAGGACGGGCGGGGATACGATCGAAGGGTGCCTCAAATCTCTTAGAAGCCTGGCCTGAGAGGACAAACCGCTCTCTGATAGCGATTGTGTTGGTGGCGCTCTTGTTGGGGGTGCCGGCCCTGTCAATGACCGCCCTTTCAGTGCACCTGGATCGGCAAGACATCACCGTCGAGCCTGGGTCCTATCGTTCTTTCCACATCGGCTTCTATGGATTCGGCAAGCTCGAATACACGAGCTCATCGATCTCGCTTCCAAACGTCTATATGCTGAAACTAGACAGGGTGAACTATTATCGATTCGTTGCCGGGGAAGAATACCAGTACAGCAGCTACGGGAGTATAGGAGGCTGGAGCTCCCAGGCAGGACTGATCTGGGACGAATACCTTGTGTTCGTGAATGATGGCGCAGGGCCTGTCCAGATCAGCCTCAAGTTGGACGGAACGGCGTACGTGAGCATGCTTCCTGCTGTGGGCATATTGGTGGCGGCCTCTGCAGCGGGATATTGGCTGGGCAGAGTGGCAGACAAGAAGGCTCATCTGGACATGACCGACCCTCTTGTGGTGGCCCGCAGACCCGTGCGGAAGAAAGCAGTCACAACCATCAGTTTGCTCGCGCTGCTTCCAATCGGTTTCATGCTGGCAATCCCGGCCGTCGTACCAGAAGGCGCTCCTATACTTGCGGGAGGCGAGGTTTCAGGGTTCTTTCTGGGGTTGTTCATCACGGTTATCATCGCCTTCCAGCTTCGATTCAAGCTGACGAAGGTCCCAAGCGCGCCTTCTGAGATCTTGGCCAATCTCGCCTATCGTCTTCGAGTCTCAGGTTACAGGGTCACCGAGGAAAGGCGTCGTATAATCGTCCAGGTGTCTTCCACATCTGCGGTTCATATCACCACGAGGACCTCGCCGAACGGGACTTGGGTGCTCTTCAAGCCGAGCGCTACGCCGTCCGGAATGAGCATCATGATAATCCTCCTCTTGACCTTCATTGGCGCGCCCCTCGCGCTTGCCCTCTCTCTCTTCATTCTCTACAGGAGCTCGGCATTCGCGAGCATGAGGATCATGCCAAGACTCTCCGGGCTCCCCATTCCCCAAGCACCAGGCATTAAGGCTGACACTCGAATGATGATAGTCGAGAGCCTGTCGGAAGGACGGAGGCTTTCTGCCGAAGCGTACGAGTCAGCAAGGTCGAACTACCAAGACTTGGTGGTTGTTATGCCAGTAGTCGGAATTCTTCTGTCAGTCATCGCAGGCACACTAGCTTTCACCCAGATCGACTCCGAGGACCGCGGCCGCATCGCTCTTGCTGTTGGGGTTTCATCTGCCGTGGTCTTCTCTGCGATCTCCTGGTCGCTGCTCGCGGCAAGAGCGAAGCCAAGAATCGCTGAGTTCAAGTCGTGGTCTGCCAAGCTTGACTCGGCGCTTGCGCGCGAGGTTGCAGGTCAGAATCCCTCGGACAGCGACCTCAGCTCATTCGAATTGATCGCCAGTTCATTCAGGGAAATGCCGAAATGGATGAAGGCCAGAAGGCGCGCAGGAGGGTACCGGAAGCCATTGTTCTGGTTGCTGGTGTTCTTCCTTTCCTACGGCGCATTTGAGTCTGGCCTAACGGGATTCCTCTTGTTGATTCAGGGGCAACAGACTACGGGATTCATTGCCGTTACAGTCTGCGCTGCGCTGGTCCTGCTTGCTGCATTCTCGTACTGGGTATTCAAGAAGCGTTTGGACAAGGAGATGGACCAAACGCTCTCTTTGTGGAATGAGCGGTACGAGGCTCTGAAATCGGACATGGAAAGGCTTCTTGCAGGGGAGTGAATCATGGAGACTCCACAGCCCATGGACCGGCCCGACCTGTACATAGTCGCCCGCATTCTTGAACGACTGTGGAGAGAGGAGCAACCGATGCTGAGGACCCGCCTCCAGACGGCTTCGAACGTCAACTACGATGTCTTCAGAAGATACGCTTCCTGGATGGTCGACCGAGGGCTCATCGTTGTGGAGCTCTCGAACGATGGACATGACCGAATACGCCTTACGCCGAAAGGCGATGAGGCCTACAAGAAATTGGTACAATGGATCAACGAGGTCATCCACAAGAAGATGCCTTCGTGATCATGCTGGCTAAGGACTGCCTCAAATTCTCAAACAGGAGACGCGCGAGCATGAAGGATGCTCGAGATCTCATTTGAACGCTGTCAGAATCAACTGTTCACATCCATCAGAATTTGAACCAGGTCCTAAGCACGACTTATAGCGGATTTCTTGCCAGTACAGTCAAGGTTCGGTCCCTGACTTGAACATTCATGGAGTTCAGACGCTGAGAAGATCATCAATAGCGCCGTGGATCCTTCGTCTCAGAGGAATCTCACTAATTGAAGCAGCCCTGTCTTGTCGTCGGTCTGCAGCTCTCCGAATCCGTTGGCCTTGTAGAAATCGACCAAGTGCGGAATGTTCTTGCAGTCAACCCTCACGAATCTCCCTCCAACAAGATCATGTGCTATCTTGAACATACTCAGGGCATATTCGATAAGCTCCTTGCCCTGGATGTCGCCCTCATAGGTGTCGTTCTTGGCGAGTTGGCCGATCAAATAGCATGGGTTTTCGCTGTCCTCGAAAATGCCACTCAGCCTCTTTCTCCTGCTCCTCGAAACGGTATCACGGATCTTCATGTTTGAGAGCGCGATTGAGAAATAGGCTAGTATCTTCAGCTCCCTCTCTCTCGCAGAATCGCGCCTCACAACAATGTAGGTCCTGCTCTTGTGAGCCTTCTCAAAAGGAATGGCGTCCTCCTTTAGGAACCTCTCAACGTCAGAGTCACGTTCGCATTTGAATGTGGACAAATCCTTCGATACAGCAGACTCGTCCGAATCGGCGCTGAGTATCTCCCTCAGCGAGAATATCTCTGCTTCAGCAATACTCGACCACACTCAAGTTTCCTAGAGATATCGACCTTCTTGATGGCCTTATGGCTCTCCTTCGCTGCTTTGATGATTATCAAGGCAGCCTTGTCGTCCTTTATTTCCAGAGGTCTGCTGAATGAGATGGTCGCCATTCTTTCCACTCTGTTGTGATGCTTCTGCAGGTACTAGTACTGTCAGTACTACAACTAGTATTCGGGCTTATATATTCTACGACACGACCAGCGCAACTGGCGGACCAGGGAGGGTCGTTTAGTGAAGATGCAGAATCCAGAACCCCGGGAATCCCCTACTAATGCAGCCAAGTATGCGATCTTTTTGGCACAAATTCCATTGCGATCGTCGAGATATCTTTGATCCTCTTCTTGCGAAGCTCTCTGAATACGTCATCGGGAGAATCTCCGAATGCCAAGACGCTTCCCCCATCTAGAGCAACGTACTTGTCCGCGTACTTGGACCTAAGTTTCGCCATGTTGCTCATCGCCCAGAGCTTGTTCATGGCTGACCGCTCCATCTTCTGTCGAATACTGATCGTCACCTCGGGGAAGAGCGCGTCAGCACACTCATCGTTCATAGCCATTCCTCTACCTAAGTGCTCAATTCCACAATGATGTGCTCAGATGATAACCCTTTCTAGCATGTGCACAAGGTGCGGAGTTCCTTACCGGTGCGGACGGTGCCAGGACTCTCATTTGAACGCTGTTAGAATCAATGGTTCGTATTCGTCAGCATATGAACTCCATGATTGGTGGAACTCGTGGAGGATCTCTCACCAGCAAACCACTTCTCTGGCCCTGATCGCCCATCAGGATTGGCTACCTGCATTGTACAGGTGGCGAGAAGATTAATATATTGACTTAAGTATGACTTAAGTCTTGATAGAATGATGGCCAAGATCACGGGGAACAAGAGTTCGCTGCAAATCATTATTCCAAAAGACTTGTGTGAAACATATCACTTGCGAGCTGGTGACAGGGTGGCAGTCCGCGAGGACTCACGGGGCATTCTGATTCTCAAGAACAATCAACCCGGTATCCAGACCGGAGTCTGGACAGTTGGATACGAAGGCCTGTCATTGAGGGGGTTCGTCAACATGCTGAAAGTAGTTTCGATTGAGCAGGTCGTTGATGTTAGACAACTTCCCCTTAGCAGGAAGAATGGTTTCTCGAAGAGTGCCCTCAAACAACATCTCGAGATCAATGGTATCGATTACTATCATCTGCCGGAGCTTGGCACTCCTCGAAACATGAGACATGATTTCAAGAATGGAGGCTCCAAGGAACAATTCTTGAAATCCTATAAGAACCATCTTGACAAGAATCTCAGGACTTATCAGTTATTGCGTGGACTGTCTCTCTCAAGACGGACGGCAATCATGTGTTTCGAGAAGGACCACGGTCAATGCCACAGAGCCATAATTGCGGACCGACTGAAACAGGATGGTTTTGGATTGGTGCATCTATGACGTGGGTTAGGAAGAGGGTTCTGGTTGTGGTGAAGGCGGCTCCAGAACCCAGTAAGAAGTATGGGGACTGCATTTGCACCGCCGGAATAACCGACGAGGGAGAATGGATGCGCCTGTATCCCGTCCCTCTCGGTCTGTTCAGAAGAGGAAAGGGATTTAGGAAGTTCGATTGGATTGAAGTGGACTGCAAATCAGCGTCAGATGAGGAGAAGCTCGGACGCAAGGAGAGTTACAAGATCAGAGCAGAAACCCTGAGGGTTGTTGACCGTACATTGAGCCGGTCGACGAAAGTGGATTGGGCAGGGAGGAATGCCATTTTGGATCCCCACAGGTCTGCAAGCATCGAAGATCTTACGCAGGCGTATGATGCAGACAGAACAAGTCTTGGTATGATACGCGTGGGGGAGCTCATTGACTTCTACAAGACGCGAGATCTTACTGATGCAGAGAGGGAAACGCACCATGCTAAGCAGATGACTTTCGGCCAATTGAACGGCGATGCAGTCCGGCTTAGACCTGAGTGGATCCTGAAGCAGATACCACACATCTTCAAGTATAGGTTCAGATGCGAGCCAAACACATGCCCCAGCCACGATATTACCTGTGAGGATTGGGAGCTTTTCGAGGCTTACAGAAAGTGGCCGGAGACCTATGGAACTGAGGACCGCACATTCGAGAAGATCAAGGATCGCTTCTTCATCAAATTCAAGGCAGAGAGAGACCTCCACTTCTTCATGGGAATGTATAGCATGTACCCAAGCTGGATGATAGTTGGCCTCTACTATCCTCCGAAATGATTCCTTGAACTCGCTCAGACGCATTG
>Ga0315295_10003549_pt1 | contig 13265 bp, 16 predicted proteins | sample YL17G14_0_MG_FD_204453 | JGI IMG/M metagenome (GOLD analysis project Ga0315295, IMG submission 204453) | Sediment microbial communities from Yellowstone Lake, YNP, Wyoming, USA - YL17G14_0 | ecosystem: Environmental > Aquatic > Freshwater > Lake > Sediment | place: USA: Wyoming | collected... | reverse complement strand
CTTCTTTCCCCCTTGTGTCCAGCAACCCAGGTTATGGGTAAGGATCAGCTTTGCAAAGGGGGGCAGGGGGGATTTCTGGGAGATCTTTTCAGAAGGCTAAACAGTTACCTCTTTTCAAAGAGCCAAAGGGTTACCATAACCATAATTTGAATTTCAAGTTTTCGCTTTTTTTGATTTTTGTTTTTCAACCTTCTCTGCGAACTCTGTGTGCTCTGCGGTTCATTCTTTTTTGAGGGAAAAGACATGTCTAGAATCCCGCTGATCGCCGGCAACTGGAAGATGTTCAAGACCATCCCGGAGACCGTGGATTTCTGCCAGCGCCTCAAGGATGAAATGAGTGCTTTCCAGGGCAAAAAAGTAGACGTGGCAGTCGCCCCCCCCTTTACCGCCCTGGCTTCCGCCGCCCAGGCCCTCCGGGGATCTTCCGTTAGGGTCGCTTCCCAGGATGTTTTCTGGGCGGAGAGTGGCGCTTACACCGGTGAGGTTTCGGCCCGTATGCTGAAGGACGCCGGCTGCAGCATGGGCATCGTGGGCCATTCCGAACGGAGGCAATATTTCCAGGAAACCGACGAATCGGTGAATAAAAAAGCCTCCGCCCTGATGAAGGACGGGCTGATTCCCCTTGTCTGCGTCGGGGAGACCCTGGCGGAACGGCAGGGCGGAGTGACTTTCCAGGTGGTGGAAAGACAGATCCGAGAGGGTTTGAAAGGCCTTCCGGTAAAGGATCCCCTGAGCGTGGGGGTCGCCTACGAGCCGGTGTGGGCCATCGGCACCGGGCAGACCGCCACCCCCCGGCAGGCCCAGGAGGTTCAGGCTTTCATCCGGAAGCTTCTGGGGGAGGTTTTTTCTTCGTCCCTAGCCCGGGGAATCCGGATTCTCTACGGCGGGAGCGTGAAGCCGGACAACACCGCCGAACTCATGACCATGGAGGACGTGGACGGCGCCCTGGTGGGAGGGGCGAGCCTGGAGGTCGGGTCCTTCCTTCAAATCATAAAAGGAAGCCCCAAAAAAGGTTGAGGTCGAGGTCAAGGTTAAGGTCAAGACCAAGGCTAAGCTTGAGGCTAAGGCTAAAGCGAAGGGTACCCAAGATTTAATTATGGTGTTAACCTCGACCTTAGCCTTAACCTCAACCTTCCTTTTGAACTTCGCCCTTTTTCAAGTAGCTTTTTCATTAGAAATGTGCTATATAAGTTTTAATTTTGTGGGGAGGCTGATTCCATTATGTCCATGGCTCTGGCGATTGTCCATATCGTGGTGTGCGTTCTTTTAATCCTGATCGTTCTGCTCCAGACCGGAAAAGGGGCGGACATCGGAGCGGCTTTCGGCGGAGGCTCCAGCCAGACCCTTTTTGGCTCTGCCGGACCGGCCGGGTTCTTTACCAAAATCACCACCGGCGTGGCCATTATTTTCATGGTCACTTCCATCGGGTTGGCCTACATGTACAGCCACCGCACAAGCGTGTCGTCGGTGCGGGAGACCAAGCCGGCGAAGACCGCTCCGGCTCAGCCGCCGACTCCAGTGGAAAAGGGTACACCGATTCAACCTGCCCCTCCGCCGGCCGCCAAATAATCGAGTCGGGAAGGTGTGGGCGGATCAGGACACACCCGGGAACACGGATGAATGTTTTTATTCTAAAAATCTCTGTGTTCTCTGTGTCTCGGTGGTGAAAAAAATGCCGAAGTGGTGGAATCTGGTAGACACACCATCTTGAGGGGGTGGCGAGCTACGCTCATGCGGGTTCGAGTCCCGCCTTCGGCACCAAACTCTCATTCATTGCGATTTGGGTAACAGATTTAGAGGGCCACTACCCGATAAACTGTCCCGGAAATCCTTCCCTCCAGGCTCTTCCCCCTTCCGGATCCAATTTCTGGGTAAAATCTGGCCCTCAGGGCTATCCTTCGATTCCTCCCGCAGACCGAATGCGGAATTCCTGCAGGGGAGTGGCCCGGTTTGACAGATAGGGATTTTGTATGCTAAATTTCAAGCCGGATTCGAACGCTCTCTTGTCACTGGAGGAATGAAGGGGATGACTCTGCAAGAAATCAAGAAGATCCTTGATGCCCAGGTGATTATCACCCCCCAGGACCCCCAGATGGAGATTAAGATGGCCTGTGGATGCGACCTGATGAGTGATGTCTTGGCTTTTATCAAAGAAGAGGCTTTGCTGTTAACCGGCCTGACGAACTTGCAGGTGGTGCGGACAGCCGAAATGGCCAATATCAAGGCTCTGGTCTTTGTCCGGGGAAAGAAGCCCGACCGGGAAACGATCGCTTTGGCAAGGGCCCAAAAGATGCCCATACTGGTCACCGATCTGCCCATGTATGAAGCCTGCGGGCGCCTTTACCGACATGGCCTTCCGGGGTGCTCGGAAGCCTAGGAGACCGGTTGCGGGTTATGGGGTCTGAACCGTGCTTTGAGAAATCCTTTGGCATCGCGGGGGGGGACTTTGTCAATGGCGGAGTCGTCTCCAGCAAGGTGAAAAAGATTTTACAGGAATTGCATGTTCCCTCCCAAGCTATCCGCCGGGCAACGATCGCTGCTTATGAAGCCGAGATGAATGTCGTCTGGTACGCCAGACGTGGGACGCTGACCCTATCGTTAACCCCGGAGCTCCTGCGGATTCAAGTGACGGACGAGGGCAACGGCATTGAAGATATCGAATTGGCCATGAAGGAAGGGTACTCCACAGCTTCTGAGGAAATTCGGCAGATGGGCTTTGGTGCCGGGATGGGCCTGCCAAATATCAAGAAGAATTCCGATGAGTTTTATATTGCCTCCGTGGTGGGCCAGGGGACCGTCCTGGACATCACCATCCGCAGGCAATGATCGCATGCTTTCCAGCCGGATCATCAGCTTCATCGAAGACCCGGCGGTCATCAAGGCCATCCTGAAACACCTCGGGCTGTGGCTCGTCAAATCAAGGCCTGTCCCGTACTTGATACGGGAACCCTCTTCCAAGGCCCACGCCCCGCCTGCCGGATACGTCCTGGATCCCTTCTCTCAACTTCCCATGAACGGCGATCCCCTTTAGCGTAACCCCGACTCCCCCCGGGATGCTTCCCTTCGGTAGTAATAAAAGACGGGCAATGAGGAAGAAACCGGTGTGCCCGGATGGGCCTCAAGACCGCCTGACGAACCCCGCCCGATTTCGGGGTCGTCAAACGCGGGTGAGGCTAAGAGTAAATATTTTGGTTGCGCGGAGGGTTGATTTGGAGTACCATCTAGCAGATTTATGAGACATCGGCTACTGAAATGATTCCCTGACTTGAAGCCATCTTTTCCCGCGGCCCGGGGAGGAGGGGTATTGAAAAAACGCCCGGGCGGGGCCGAACTTTCTTCTTAGCGTCCATGAAACTTCAGCAGATCATTTCCATCGTAGACGGGCAGGTCCTGGTCGATGCAGGGGTCGACCAGGAAATTCCCTGTGCGGCGGCCTCCGACCTCATGAGCGACGTCCTGGCCTTTGCCGAGCCTTATTCCATTTTGCTCACAGGGCTATGCAACCCACAAGTGGTGCGGACGGCGGAGATGGCCGATATTGCGGCGATCATTTTCGTTCGCGGCAAGGTCCCCGAGGCGGAAACCATTGCCCTGGCCAAAGAAAAGGGGATTACCCAGGTGGTTACAAAAGCTCCTATGTTCGAGGTCTGCGGCCGCCTGTATCAGGCAGGACTAAAGAGCTGCGATGTCTCTTGCCGGATCACTGCCCCTAAAGGGCCGCCAAACCCTCCGGAAAAGCCCAACCATTCCCCGACGCTATGACCAGGATTACCCGGCTTCAGGAACTTGTTTACGAAGTAAAGGTCGGGGAGGTCATGACCCGCCAGGTCATCCATGTCACCCCCCAAACCCCGATGTCTTTGATCCGCAAGCTTCTCCGGGAACATCGGATCTCCGGGATCCCCGTGGTGCAGGACGGGAAACTGGAGGGCCTCATCAGCATCGAAGACTTGATCAACGCCCTGGCGGAATCGGCGATGGAGGCGACGGTCGGCGAAAAGATGACCCGCAACCCCGTGACCCTGCGGGCGGATGAACCGGTGGTGATGGCCATCAACCATTTTGCCACCCATGGATACGGGCGCTTTCCGGTGGTGGACGAGGATGGCCGGATGGTGGGGATCGTGACCCGGGGCGACATCATCGAAGGGCTGCTGAAGAAATTGGAGGTCGAGTACCACGAGGAGGAAATTCGCCGGTACCGGGTCAGTCATATCTTCGAAGACATCATTTCCGACCGCACCAGCATCATTCTTCGCTATGATATCATGGCCCGGGACTTCAAGCGCGGCGGGGAGGCTTCCAGCAATATCAAGCTGGTCCTGACCCGCCTGGGCGCTCCGCTGGAAGTGGTCCGCCGGGCGGCCATTGCCGCCTACGAAGCCGAGATGAATATCATCATCCACACCACGGAGGGGGGCGAAATCAAAGCGGAAATCCAGCGTGGGCGGCTCATCCTCCGGGCCGTGGACCGGGGCCCCGGCATTCCCGACATCGCCCGGGCCATGCAGCCAGGTTTTTCCACCGCCACGGAATGGATCCGGGAACTGGGGTTCGGAGCGGGGATGGGCCTGTCCAATATCCAGCGCTGCGCCAATGAAATGAAGCTGGAATCCCCCGAGCAGAAATGGACCTTCCTGGAGGCGACCTTTTATCTGGACGGGAGAAACCACGAATCGCCCCCGGCTTCGGAGTCCGAAAGCGAAAAGACCGATGCGGTCTGAGCAAATCTCCTATTTTCTCCCCTGAAGCTTTCCTCTCAACCACCCTGTCCAGGAGTCCAAACCCTCTCCGGTCCGGCAGGAAACCCGGAAGACGGTCAGGTTCGGGTTGATCTTTCTGGCCCGCTCCTCGATCAGGTCCGGGTTGCATTCGCAGAAGGGTAGGAGGTCGATTTTGTTGATCAGGAGGACTCTGGACTCGTGGAACATGAGGGGGTACTTCAGCGGTTTGTCGTCTCCCTCGGAGACGCTCAGGATCATGGCCTTGAAGTCTTCTCCCAGGTTGAACTCGGCCGGGCATACGAGGTTGCCCACATTTTCGATGAAGAGAAGGTCCAGGCGGGCGATGTCCAGGTTCCGGAGAGCCTCCTGGACCATGTTGCTGTCCAGATGGCAGGCCCCTCCGGTATTAATTTGCACCACCGGAGCGCCGGTCTGACCGATCCGTTCGGCATCGTAGGTGGATTGGATATCCCCCTCGACCACTCCAATCCGGAAATCATCCTTTAAGGCAAGGATGGTCTTTTCCAGGAGGGAGGTTTTCCCGGCTCCCGGGGAGCTCATGAGGTTGATGACCAGCAGCCGGTTCTGCGAGAAGCGCCGGCGGTTTTCCTCGGCGATCCGTTGATTGGCCTCGAGGATGTTTTTGACGACCGATATCTTCACGGCAAGCTCCTAAAAGTAGGGGCGGGTTTGAAACCCGCCCGTACGGAGTTCGGAGTGAAAAGCCCTGGATAAACCAGTCGGGTCGGATAACCCTTTTTATTGCTCCGAACTCCGGAAATCCAAAGGGCGCGCGCCGCGCGCCCCTACAATCCGCCCGCAAGCAGACCGCAGACAGCCGACCGCCGTTCCGGGGCTGCGGTCTTCGGTCCGCGGTCGTCGGTCAATTCCCGCATTCCGCAATCCATCTACCGAGTCTCGATGAACAGCTTCTCCGGCCGGAGGTATCCTTCCTCCTGGGCCAGATGATCCAGGTGCAGGGTGAGATAATCTTCCACCTCAAAATCCAGCGGGCCTTCCATTTCCCGGGAATCGACGGTCTTCAGGTAGTGGCGGCAGGCCAGACAGATGTCCACTCGGTTCTCGATCTCCCCTTCCACTTGAAAATAGGTGTGCTGTTCCTGATCCCCGTTCCGGCAGTAAGGGCATTGCATGCGGGGGGACTCCCATTCCGTTCCGCAAAGAAGGCAGTGGAGAAATCGCCTTCCTTCTTCCCGGATCTCGCCCATCCCGGGAAATCCGCCGCAGAAGGGACAGAACCCTTGATTCCAGGATAAGTCCTTCAAAACGGCCCGCCATTCTTCGGCCAGATTTTCCAGGGCCGGCTTCAGGGACTGGACGAGGAAGAAAAAAAGGAGGCTCCCTTCGGGCCCCAGCTCTTCTTCCAGGTTTTTTTCGGAAAGCTGATTCTGCAGGAGGCGGCCTAACACCCGGTCCAGCTTCCAATTCTTCGCTTCCGTCGCTTTTTTCAACGACTGGTAGCGGGCCGGATTCAATTCCCGGAAGCTTTGCAGAAGACAGGAAAAAACCTCCTCGACCTGGGAGGAATTGAAGAGGGGCTCGGAAAGGCGCAGGTAGGGAATCCCTTCACCCGCATGTTTTTGGGCCTTGACCGGGTCGATGGAAGAGGAAGATGAAGGTCGTCGATCCCTGGCCCGGCATTTTTCAATCAGCATTCGCTCGGCAAGATCCAGGACTTCCCGGTAATTCGGGTTCCGTTCCCGCACCTGACGCAGCCTTTGGAGATGCTTGTCCATGCAGTGTCCCGTTTTCGAGATTTTTGCCTTATTTTAGGCTACTGTTGGGGTTCTGTCCAGAAGGAAACCCGATTGGGAATTGGAAAAAATCCGAAATCTGCAATCCCCAATCCGAAATAAAAAAGCTTACCCCGGGGTTCGAAGTAAGCCTTTTTGATATGAGCTCGTGCAAAAGAACCGCCTGGGGGCGATCTGTCGGGTCGCCCCCAGGGATGGATTCATTCAAATCGACCGCCTTCCGGCTTCCACATCTTTCAGCCACTTGGGGCGGTGCTTCTTGCACCAGCCCTTGGTCACGTATCCATGACCCATGACCTGGAAGGTCCCGGGGTTGCCGTAGGTCCCCAGGTAAAAATGGATGACCAGGAACGATCCCAGAACCAGCACGCCCAGGACATGAAGGACATAGAGCCAGCGGGTCAGGAACGGACCGAGCACCGGGAACCACATGAAGATCCCCGTTCCCACCATGATGAGCCAGACGAGGAAAAGGGCCATGAAGAAAACCTTCTGGCCGGCGTTGAATTTCCCCGCCTCGGGAACCTGCTCCACCTCCCACACGTATCCCCCCAGGACCTTGAACCATTCAATATCCTCTTTGTTGAGGAACAGGGTATCCTTCCCCCAGATGAGCAGGGCGGGGAGGAAGGAGAGGCCGAAGAGGAGGCCGCAGAGGTTGTGAAACAGCTTCATGGTTTCATATCCCCCGACGGAAAGGTAAGGAATAGGGGGGAATAACCGGGAAATGAAGGAGAGGGAATGGAACATCAGCCCAAAGCCCGTGAGGAAGAGGAAAAGACAGCTTCCTCCCAGGACCCAGTGGACCACCCGCTCGAAAGGGGTCGAGGCTTGAATCAGGTTTTTCGGTTTAGCCATGTTCGGTTCCTCCTTCTTCCGGCCGCTTGGGCCCCTTGAGGATGTAGTGGAAAAAAGTGCCCACCAGGGTGGCCCCGATGGCCAGGACCGACAGAGGTTTTAGCACATCCTTCCACAGGATCACCGACAGGGGGATGGACGGGTTGATGGTCAGCTTATCGTACAGGCGGATATTCTCCGGCAGCACGTAGAGGACGTGGGTTCCATCCACGTATTTATCCCCGTACACGGTGGCTTTCTCCCCCAGGACTTTGGCCCGGGCATAGGCCCGCTTGATCATCTCGTCTTTGTTCCCAAAGGTGAGAGTGCCCATGGCGCAGGCCTTGGCACAGGCCGGGATCAGGCCCCGGGAAGTGCGGTCCCAGCAGAGGGTGCACTTGTAAGCCCGGTTGGTCTCCGGGTTGATCCGGGGGATTTCGAAGGGACAGGCGTTGACGCACATCTTGCAGCCGATGCACAGCTCCTGGTTGATGACCACCGCCCCCTGGGTCGTCTTGAAGATGGCCCCCGGAACCGGGCAGGCCCGCATGCATCCCGCATCCGTGCAGTGCAGGCAGGCATCCCGGCGGAAGAGCCACTTCATCGCCCCTTCTTTGTTGGTGACTTCCGTAAACCGGATCAGGTTCCAGGTGGCCCAGGTGAGGTCCGGGGGGTTCTGATGGGTGCCCATCTGCACGGTCTTTTCCGCCGGAAGCCGGTTCCACTGCTTGCAGGCGACCTGGCAGGCCCGGCAGGCCGTACACTTGGAAACGTCGACGAGCATGACTTTTTCTTCCATCTCACTTCCCCCCTTTCTTTTCCACGTTCACCATGAAGGCCTTGGACTCCGGGATCATGGTGTTGGCGTCGCCGATGGTGGGAGTGAGCAGGTTGGCGCTGTCCCCTCCATCGGGCGGGGTGAGCCACCCGTAATGCCAGGGAATCCCGACCTCATGGACCGTCTGGCCGGCGATCTTGAAGGGCTTGAACCGGTCGGTTATGATGGCTTTGGCCCAGAGTTCGCCGCGGGCCGATTTGACCACCACCCGCTCCCCGTTATCGATTCCCTTCTCCTTGGCCAGATCCCTGGACATCTCCACGAACATCTGGGGCTCCAGCTCAATCAGCCAGGGGGTCCAGCGGGTCATGACCCCGGTCTGCCAGTGTTCCGTGACCCGGTAGGTTGTACAGACTAAGGGGAACCTCGGGTCGCAGGAGAGGTACTTGTCCGCTCCCACGCCCACTCCGGCCTCCCCGAAGAGCCTGGCCGTGGGGTTGAACTTCTGGGAAGACATGAGGTTCTTCTCGATGGGGCATTCCAGAGGCTCGTAGTGTTCGGGGAAGGGCCCTTCGGCCATGCCCAGCCCGAAGAGGCGCGCATGGCCTTCGGGCAGCATGATGAATGGGTAGATGGCTCCCGGAGGGGGCGGGCCGTCGGGCACGTCGCCCTGCCATCGGGCCCCGTCCCACCAGATGACCGCCCGTTTGGGATCCCAGGGCTTTCCCGCCCAGTTCACCGAAGCGCGGTTGTAAATGATGCGGCGGTTGACCGGCCAGCACCAGGACCAGAAGGGGTAGAGCCCGATCCCGGTCGGGTCGGCTTTGCCCCTGCGGGCGGCCATGTTTCCGGCTTCGGTGTAGGAGCCGCAGTAGAGCCAGTTGCCGCAGGTCGTGGAGCCGTCGTCCTGCAGAAAGGCGAAGCTGGGGACCTGCTGTCCGGCTTTGACCACCACGGTCTTGACTTTGGTCTTCGCGTCTTCCACTTCGATGTCTTTGGCGGTGTAGCCGTTGATCTCCCGGGCCACGAAGTGCGGGTTGATGTGATGAACCATCCCGTCCGGGCCCTTGAACCCGTAGTTCCAGGAAAGGTTCAGGATGGGCTCCGGGAAGGTGCCGCCCTTTTCCTTGTAGAGTTTGCGCACCTTCAGGAAGAGCTCGTGGATGATCTCCAGGTCGGCCTGGGCTTCCCCTGGGGGATTGACCGCCTTGTACCGCCACTGCATCCACCGCCCCGAGTTGGAAAGAGACCCTTCCTTTTCAAAGGAAACGGCGCAGGGGAGCATAAAGACCTCGGTCTTGATCTTGGAGGGGTCTTTACCCGGGCCTTTCCAGAAGGACCCGGTCTCATTGTCGAAGAGGTTGACGTTGACCATCCAGTCCAGGGTCTCCAGGGCCTTCCTGACTTTATTGGCGTTGGCCCCGGAGCATGCCGGGTTCTGGCCCCAGGAGAAGAAGCCCTTGAACTTGCCCTTGGACATCTGGTCGAAGAGCATGAGCCAGGAGGCGTTCTGGGTGTCGTCCAGTTTGGGAAGCCAGCCGTACCCGTAGTCGTTCTCCTTGGCGGCATTAGCCCCGTACATGGCCTTCAGGAGACTGATGATGTACTTGGGCCGGTTCTTCCACCAGTTGAAGCTCTTGGGGTCCTTGGTCTGGGGGGTGTACTTCTCGATGTAGTCTTTGAGGGTTTTGTCGGACGCCTTCGGCGCGGGGTTGTACCCGGTCAGGATGTGAAAGAGGAGCCCGTAGTCCGTGGACCCCTGAACGTTGGACTCTCCCCGGAGGGCGTTGATGCCGCCGCCGGCGATGCCCATGTTGCCCAGAAGGAGCTGGATAATGGACATGGTGCGGATGTTCTGGGTTCCTACGGTGTGCTGGGTCCACCCCATGGCGTAGAGGATGGTCCCCGCCTTGTCCGGCTTGCCGGTCTCGGTATAGGCCTGGTAGACCTTACCCAGGTCGTCCTTGGGGGTGCCGTTAATCTGGGAGACGATGTCCAGGTTGTACCGATCATAGTGCTTCTTCAGGAGCTGGTAGACGCAATGGGGATTCTTCAGGGTCTTGTCCATCCGGGGAATCCCGCCGGCGTCCAGCTGGTATTTCCAGGTCGACCGATCATATTTTCGGCCCTTGGAATCGTAGCCGGTGAAGAGGCCGTCTTGAAATCCAAACTTTTCATCAATCAGGAAGGATGCGTTGGTGTACTCCACCACGTATTCCTTCTGGATCAGGTCGTTCTCCAGAATGTACTTGATCATCCCCCCCAGGAAAGCGATGTCGGTGCCCGACCGCAGGGGGGCATAGATGTGCGACTTGGCCGCAGATTTGGTAAAGCGGGGATCCACGCAGACAAGCTTGGCCCCCTTTTCGATAGCCTTATTGATCCAGCGGAAAGAGATAGGATGGTTTTCCGCCGGGTTGCTGCCCATGATCAAGATGACGTCTGCATTGGCAAAATCGTTCCAATGGTTGGTCATCGCTCCCCGTCCGAACGACTCTCCCAGAGCCGCTACCGTGGGGGAGTGTCATATCCTGGCCTGGTGTTCGATGTACACCAGACCCAGGGCGCGGAGGAATTTCTGGTAGACGTAGCATTCCTCGTTGTCCATCGCCGCACTCCCCACCGAAGCAATGGCGTCCGTGCGATTCACCGTCTCGCCCTTTTCGTTCTTCGGCATGAAAGAGGCGTCGCGGGCGGTCTTGGTATAATCGGCGATCTTGTCCAAGGCCCACTCCCAGGAGACTTCTTTCCATTCCTTGGCGTACGGGGCCCGGTACAGGGGCTTGGTCAGGCGGTTGGGGTTATCCGAAAGCTGGTATAGAGAAGACCCTTTGGGACAGAGGGCGCCCTGGTTGATGGGATGGTCGGGATCCCCTTCGGTATTGATAACCTTGCCGTCCCGCGTGGATACGATGATCCCGCATCCCACCGAGCAGTAAGGGCAGACGGTGGTGGTCTCGCGGGTGTAAAGAATCTTGGGGGGCGGGCCCTGGGCCGAGGCCGTCTGGACGGAAAAGCCCAGACCGCCGGCCAAAGCCGTGGCTCCTGAAATCTTCAGGAAACCCCTTCTGCTGACCTCCATATCGTTCCTCCTTCCTCTTTCTTTAAAATCGATGGGCTCGATTGGCAATGCACCTGGATTCGACTTCCCTTGCACCTCCTTCCCGATAGAACTTGGCAAAACCCTTGCTTCCGCAGCGGGCATCCCGCCCGCCCCGGGAGTTTATATTTCTTTCTCCGGCCAAATCCCCTGAACGTCCGGCAGGGCTGCATTTTCTTCGCCCGGGGCGCCAAACCGAGTCGACCACGGACCTCCCCTGCCGAGGCGGCCTCCATTTTTTCAATCGATTTGGCTTTTGGCGCGGACCCTCGGAGAGGGTGAAACCGACAGCATACTTCTTCAGGAAGAGCAAGGCAGTCAGCGTCCGGATTTGTCTTTTTCCCAGGTAATTCTTTCAACCTGAAAAAGCGCAAGCTGTCTTTCATCGAGAGGGCCAAACGAGCGAACGAAACCCATTCCTCCAACGGCGTTTTGAATACCAAATTGGGGACTTTTTGTCAAGTTTTTTTGGAAAAAAATAATACTCGAGCCACAGAGGGCACAGAGAGCACAGAGAAAAAATTGAAATCAGGAATGGGTAAAACCCCAATAATCCAATCCATCCAATATCGTGTGATTGGGTCTTCCCAATATTTCCCCCCATCCATTATGTGTTTTTCCGGCTCCGCTACTCTGTGTTCTCTGCGCCCTCTGTGGCTATTTTTCAGGTTTTTCCGGAGGGTTTTCTTTCTTGGGAGTTACGTTGATGGCGTCGGGCTCGCGGAGGCCCTTTTTGAAATTCCGTATGGCCAGGCCGAATCCTTTGCTGATCTGGGGGATCTTCCTTCCGCCGAGGATGAAAAAGACGATGGCCAGAATGATGATGAGTTCGACAAGCCCTAACCCCAGCACGTTTCCCTCCTTTTTTACAAGCATACCATAATTTTCTTGCCCGTGGCCACGGACGAACAAACCTGATATGATGAGCCACCCCGCCGGGGGTGGAAGAGAATCCAACCGAGAGGGAGAAAGAATCGATGAAAGATCGGGAGGGAATGGTGAATCAGGCTGCTGAGAAGGCCTACACCCTGCTGCATACCGGCCAAAGGCGGGCCTGATCGCAGACCGTCCTGCAGGTCATGCAGGAATGTCTGGGGAAAGTCGATCCATTGATGATCAAGGCCGTGGGACCCATGGCCGGGGGAAGCCGGGTCGGGTCCCTGTGCGGGGCCGTCCAGGCAGGGGTTCTGACTTTAGGGATGCTCTACGGGGCCGAGGGGGAAAAACTGGACAGCCAGGAGGCCCTAGTGGAGTCCTTCCAACCGGTGATCCGCTTCTACCGGGAATTCGAGAAGGCCTTCGGCAGCCGGAACTGCCCGGAGATCATCCACGCCGACCTGAACAATCCCGAAGAGAGAAAGAAATGGGTGGAGCGGGGAGGCCTTGAGGAATGCGCCCGGCTTTGCGGGCAGACCGTTCGCATTTTGTTTGCAGTCATCGGGGAAAAAGGGTTAAATATCTGAAACCAAAAAGATTTTTGCAGGTTTATTTAAAGCTTGATGATCATAAAAAGGCCCTTCTAAAGTTAGATTGACCGTCTATCCTGAGCATACCAAGTTGCTTTTGCTTGGTATGCTCGGCATTTGTCTTATTATGGTCATATTCGGGTCTGTTACCCCTTGACACTCGAGCCCTATTTCTCTATATTCACTTGCAACGGATGAAGCATGATCCTGAGTGCATTTCTGTCCGGGCTTTATGGTGAAAGGGTCTCATTTTTCGGAGAGAAGGGGAAGATCGGACGAAAGGAAAGATTCTATCAACAAAGGAGGGAAACATGAAGACTCGTAGATCCATGGGGGCAATTGCCGTAGGAACCGTTCTTTTCTTGCTGACCTTCGCAGGAGCTTCCTTTGCCCAGGATACCCTGAAAGTGGGGGCTATGTTCAGCCAGACGGGCGCAGGTTCAGCAGTTGGAAAAATCCAGGTGGAAGCGGTCAAGCTGGCCGTTAAGGAAGTGAATGACAAAGGCGGCGTTACCATGGGTGGCAAGAAAATGAAGGTTGAAGCGGTCATTCGCGATGACGAGACGAAGCCGGATGTGGCCGTGC
>Ga0315295_10003548_pt1 | contig 13269 bp, 14 predicted proteins | sample YL17G14_0_MG_FD_204453 | JGI IMG/M metagenome (GOLD analysis project Ga0315295, IMG submission 204453) | Sediment microbial communities from Yellowstone Lake, YNP, Wyoming, USA - YL17G14_0 | ecosystem: Environmental > Aquatic > Freshwater > Lake > Sediment | place: USA: Wyoming | collected... | reverse complement strand
ACGACGGGATCAGTCCCAGCGCCCGCACCTGGAGCGCCGGGAAGAAGTACGCCGTGACTGGCAGCCCAAAGACCAGGAACAGCCCCATCGCGGGATAGAGGAAGCCCGACAGGTCCTCGAAGAACACGCTGATGGTGAGCCCCACCGCGGAGAGCAGCAGAGCAGCCAGGGCCACCAGCCCGAGAGCCGGCAACAGCGATACGCTGGGACCTACGGTGAAGAGAAGGATCGCCGCCCCGTATCCGACGCTCAGAACAGTATTGGAGACCAGTTTGGACGCGACGTACGGCCACGCCCCCCGGGGTGAGACCCGGTACGCATTGATGCTGCCCTCCGCTTTCTCCTGGAACACCATCACCGCGGCGAAGAGGTAACCCAGCAGCGTGACCTCCGTGGCCAGGATGACCGGCACCATGCTCTGGTTAAACGGGGGTTTGGCAGCGTCGGGCCGGAGCAATACCTGCTCGTGGTGCAAGGACAGCGTCCCCTGCGCCGCCTGCCCGGACGCCTCCCTCAGCATGACTGCCAGGGCGGCGTTCAGCCCCTGCATCGCACCCTCGGGTTCGTTCCCTTGACGGTAAATCACCGCTGACGGAGCTTCACGGTTCCCCCTGACGGCTATCCCCACTGCTGTCCTATCCTTTTTCACCATGTCGAGCAGTTCGTCTTCCGAACCCAGGAGGCTCGCCGCCTTGCCGGCCCTCTGGAGGTACGCGGCGACGAACCTGTCCGGGGTGGAATCGACCACGTACTCCCTGGCGGACAGTTTTGCGCTCTTGGGGAACGCGAAGTTCACCAGCAGGATGAGCACCGTCGATAGAACCACCGCCACCAGGATCAGCCCGTTCCGGTAGGCCATGACCAGGTCCTGCCTGACAAGCCCGGCGAATCCGCCGGCCTTACGGCCGATCATGACGACAACCCCCTTCCGGTGAGCTTGATGAATACCTGCTCCAGAGTGGCTTCCTGGGAGTGCATCGTCTCCACGGTGCCCGAAGACACCAACTGGTCAAGCCGCCGCATGTCCGTCTCGCTGTCCAGGAACAGCAGCTCGGACCTCAGCTCTCCGCCAGCGCGGTACTCCGTCCTCACCGCCTTCTGGCCGAACTTCAGTTTCAGATCGCGGGGAGAATCCAGAGCCACCAGCCCGCCTTCGTTGATGAACGCCACTTCGTCACACAGTTCGTCGGCCACGAACATGTTGTGCGTGGTCAGAAAGACGGTGACCCCGCGGGTCTTCTCGCTCAGGATGACCTCCTTGATCCTTTGAGCGGTGTCCGGGTCCAGCCCGGACACCGGTTCGTCCAGGAAGAGGATGTCGGGGCGGTTCACCAGAGACCTTGCGAACACCAGCCTCTGCCGCATTCCCTTGGAGTATTCCGAGGCGCGCTTGTGGGCCGCGTCGGCCAGCCCGACCATCGCCAGGAGTTTCTCAGGCGAGACGGCCGGCCTATCGAACAGCCCTCCGTAGAAGCGGAGGTTCTCCAGTCCGGTGAGTTTCTCGTATACGTTCGGGTTCTCGAACGACACACCTATCCTGTTGTAGAAGGACTTGCCCATCTCTTCAAGGGTTTTGCCTTCATACTTCACCGACCCGTGCTGGACGGGCAGGAGCCCGATCATGAGGTTCTGGACCGTCGTCTTGCCGGCGCCGCTGGGTCCCAAAAAGCCCAGTATGTTGCCCTTTGCCACCTCGAAGGAGACGTCCCGGACGGCCGGCGACGACGCCCTCGGATAGGTGAACGTAAGGTCACGCACCCGTATCACCTTTGATATCCTCCTGTCTCGGATTCCCGCGCGGTTCCAGCCCGCCGCGCATCAGTGCCATGAGGTCATCGATGACCCGGGCGAAGTCCAGCCCGAGGACGTCAAGCCTGGCCGGGCTGTCTGTGCTGTCCTGGGCGGGCTCGGAGGACTGGACCGGCGCCGGGGAGGCCTGGCTCCCCAATTGAGAGGCTTGGGTCCGCTGGAGCAGGCGGTCTGCCAGCTCGACAAGTCCGACGCCCAAGGCCGACGCCACGTAGTCCGCTATCCCGGTCACCAGACTATTGATATAGAACACGGCCATATCGACCGGGATGTCGTCCCTGACCTGGCCCTGCTCCCGCGCCCGCGCCACCAGTCCGGCAATCGCGGCCTGGCTTGAGGCCTTCATCTTTGAGAAGCTCTCGTCCCACATGTCGCTGGCCAAAGCCCTCCTAAGAAGACTCGCAAACCTGAGCTCCCGTGGTCCGGAGAACTCAAACTGGGCTCCTAGCAGCAGGTACGACTTAAACCCCCGGTAGAAGTCGCTCCAGTTCACCTCTGCTTGCTTGGACTGGATGAAGTCCAGCTTCACCTTGCCTCCCAGGTCAATGAGGTAGAGGTACAGGTCCTTCTTATCCAGGAAGTACTGGTACACGCTGCCTTTCGCGATCCCAGCCCTATCCGCAATCCGCGAGATGGACGCATTCCTGTACGAGTTGCTAGCGAATTCCTCCAGGGCCGCATCGATGAACCTCTCCCTCTTCTCGGCCGGAAGGTTCTCGAAAGTCTCGGTGGGCACTGCCTGTTCACCTCGCGCGTCAGTTCTTGCTGCGACTGCTTGTTATGATCCTTCGGTCATATGACCCGTGGGTCATATGACTCTCCAGTCATATCTATCACAGAGTGCGCGCGGATGCAAGTAGTGCCTGTCCGACGGTGAGCGCGCTATCGGGGTTGGAGCGGACGGGGCCCGGGTGCTGACCGCCACACGGTCGTCCCATCCCATCTCACCCGGCGGATGCTTCTTGTGTCTTTCGATTCGCATAGAGCGTAGAAGCTGTCCTCATCGCAGGGGGCAACCTTGCTGGGACCGGCGCCGGGGATGACGGCCACGGAACCCGAACGGAGGTCAACTATCTCCATCCTGTGGTACGATTCCGCAAAGAGGAGTATGTGGTCTGAGAGCACGGTCATCTTCACCAAACTGACGAACGACTACCGCGAAGTCTGTGACCATCTGCACATCGCTAAGGACCGAGGCTACACCGATGCATATGTCGTCGGGAGGGCTATGCTTTAGTCCTCGGCCCAGGCAGATTCGATTCCGCCTTTTCCGAGCGTGCCACCGCAAGGGTGCATCACTGCCTCACTATCACCGTCCTGCTCGGCTCATCCCATTCGACGGCCGCGCCCATGAATTCGCTCACAAATCGCACCGGGACCACGGTGCGGTCTTGCCGGAGGATGGGGACCGTGTCCATGGTCTTCGCCACCCCGTTGACCTTCGCGACGTTGCTGCCGATAGCCAGGCCGACCGTCCGGTCGCCTTTGACTATTGTGACGGCGTAGCGGGCGCCGTCCCAGTACACCTTGGCGCTCAGCGCTTCTGCGATTGCCCTGAGCGGCACCATGGTGCGGTTATCGCTGTTGATGTAGGGTTCGGAGTCGAAGAAGATGGGTGTGTTGTTCACGACCACGCCTATCTGACCGGGCGTCCGGGCATGCCCGTAGATGAGGTATTGCTGTCTTTGCCGCCTGAACGCCTCCAACTCATCAGCGTAGCGGCTCTCCATCTCCTGCGGCGAAAGCTTCTGCTCAAGCCATTGACCAACGCGGACGGTTCCCATGATCTTGTCGAACATGGCCACGCTGGCCGGAGTCGAACCGCTCTTCGGCACTGTGAAGTTGCTGAGCTGCTTCGCATAAGCCAGGGCGTAGAGCCCCGACTTGGCCGGGTTGAACGCGCGGTAGTCAGTGATCTGGAGCCTCACGCCGCCCGCGCCCGCGATCATCTCGGGGACAAACCTCACGCCCGGCAGTCTGGCGCCGTTGAGCAACTCCGCGAAGCGGTCCGCGTCGATGCCCTTGCCGCCGATCCAGGTGAACTCCGACTGGCGGACGCCGGTCCCTTCACCCAGCCCGGTGGCCATATAGCCGAACACCGCATCCAGGCTCTTGACGTTCGGGGATGTGGCCACCCACGGCAGTCCGGTATCCTGGTAGATCATGTCGCGAGTGTAGCCTTCCATGGGCACTACCGTGAGGTCGGCGCCGATCTCCCGGTTGAAGAACCGGGCCAACTCCCCGACCGTCATGCCGTACGCCATAGGCAGGTTGTCAACGCCGACGAAGGTCTCAAGAGCGTCCTCCAGCACGGGCCCTTCGACGGTGTCGCCGCCGAGCGGGTTAGGGCGGTCCAGCACAACTACGAGCTTGCCATACTCCTTGGCCGCCTTCATGGCGTAGTTGAGCGTGGAGATGTATGTATAGGTGCGTGCACCGATGTCCTGGACGTCGTACAGCAACACGTCAACGTCTTTCACCATAGCCTCGGTGGGCATGCGCGTCTCGCCGTAGAGACTGTAGACCGGGATGTTTAGGGTGGGGTGGGTATGCGAATCCACGTAGGCGCCCGCGCTCGCCTTGCCGTCGATGCCGTGTTCAGGCCCGTAAAGCGCCACCAGGCGCACCGATGGATCGCCGGCCAGGACATCGATGGTGCTGCGTCCCTCGCTATTGACTCCGCTCTGGTTAGTGATCAGCCCGACCCGTTTGCCCTCGATCAGGTGATGGAAGCGACTGAACAACACCTCGTCTCCCAGTTTGAAGGCGGGGGACGCGGACGAAGCCCTCGCCGTCAGGCCCAACGGCAGTGTCAGGAGAGGTGCGGCGACCAATAGTGCAACCAGCAGGGCGAGCACTTTGCGCATCTCCGGTCTCCTCATGTCGAACTCCCGTGTCGAATCCTCTCGGGATTGGACGACGGCAGTCGCCATCGGGTTTCTATCGGCCGGTCTACCCGCTGGACCGGGGCTTCGAGTGGCGCTGAACCTGAGGGACCGCCAACCTGGCATCCACAAACCAATACCCGTCTCTGAGGAGCGGCTGGCCGAAGCTCACGTGCAATGGCCTGGGGAACAGCGGACCGCCTGTCACCACGGTGTGAAACTCGCCGGCCTCCCCGCAGGGGTCGATGCCGAGCTGCAGGAGAGACTCGACAGAGCCTCTGTCAAAAGGCCTCCCGAGGAGGCTCTTGTCCACGCCGTCCTTGACCGCCACGATGTTCGCCTGGAAGCCGGCGTCCATGAACTCGCGGACCACGTCAAACCTGGGAATCTTCCAGATGGGGTGATATGCCTGTGCTCCCGCCTCACTGCATACCCTGGCGCACCATTCGCGGTGCTCATCCAGGTCGATGTCACCGAAGACGCCGACGGACGTGCCGTCTGCGCTGAACTCCTTGACAGTCTCTCGGAAGACCTCCTCGTAAGTGTCCCAAGACGCCGAACGGGTCACCAGCGGGATCTCGAGTGAATCAGCCTGTGCTTGGATGACCTCCAGGCTGAGCCCGTGCGACCGGGACCTCTCGCCGCCCTCGGTCATCATGGTCAGGAGCACTGAAGGAATGCCCTTTCTCCTTACTGCGCGCCACAGGGAGAGGCAGGAGTCTTTCCCGCCGCTCCACGAACAGAAGAACCTTTGTCCGCCTATATCCATCTATCCCGCCTCTTCGAGCCCGCCCAGCCTTACGCACAGATTCACCGTGACCCGGTCAAGTCCTTTCGACGCCGGCTAGAAGGGCTCCCTTAAGCGGTGATGAAAGGTTCTCTAGCGGGGTGAAGGGCAGTGTGGGATGCCATAGTCATGGGTTCGGGGCAGGATGCAGGAGTTCCGCAGGTCGGGTGCTCCTGCAGGCAGTGCCGCGCCGTCAGGTCCGACAACGCCCTGAGACGGTTGGCTCTCAGCCTCCTTCTAAAGAATGACGACGCTGGAAAGGCAATCGTAGGTTGATGGCATGGCGGTAGATGCATACCACCTCCTCCGCCGTAACGCCTTCTTGGGCTAGACGACACATTTATCGTAGGACTTTTGTGCGTGCTTGTGCGGGAAGCAATCACCTGCCGGTAGACGCGATCTCCTGCACCGGCCACTGGATCTTGCTGGGCCGTCACTTCCCCGCCAGCCTCAGGCATTCCCTCAGCGCGGTGTCCCATGACGGATCGGGTCCGGCGAGGGGACGGGTTGCGCTGATGTACCTCAGAACATCGTCGTGGCTCATCTCAACCCGCCAGTTGCGCTATCTCCGCCTTCGGCACCCGCGTCAGACCGCCTAGGCCTCTGGCCGTCTGTGTTGAAGAGGTGAGCGAAGGATCTTTCCGGCTCCGGCATTTCATTGGCCACTTGCACACCTCTCAGAGATGCGTGGTTGCTCGCCGTAAGTCCTTAGACACGGGCAAGGTCCAAGGGTTCCTAAATGATACCCGAAGCGACCCTTGCGAGAGTCATGGCGTGTTACCCGTGATCATCTCAAGACAGCATCGCCAAACGGCACTCCAGGGGTGTCGTCATTCTGCCGCCATCCGGGGCCAGACAGTCGCCGATCGAGACGCCACTCCCGGCAATGTGGCCTGTATCTGGAACACGCCGGTCTCGTGTCCGATTCGACCAGCCCGCCCAGTCCGCACATTTAGCACATGGATAAAAGTGGATCGGACTAGAGGAGAACGGACCAGCGGCGTGGAACTAACCGGCTGGGCACGAGCGCGCAGGAGAGCGATCGATGATCTGGCTGTGGATTAAGGGACGAGCAGCGAGAGTCCTGATCGTGGTTCCATACGTCGCTATGTTCTGCCTAGCAGCGGTGGATTACGTGTTCCCCCATAAGACCTCGGGAACCATGTGGCTGAAGCTGTGCTGTGCGGCCGTCGGGACCGCGGCACAATGGTTCAAGGACTATAATTGGCGCCTGTTCCAGCGGGGTTTGAGGGAACGGACTCTTCGAGGACACCTTGCGCTGGTCCGCGATGAGCTTGTCGCCCAGTTGAGGACAAGCTACCAGGGACACCTTAGAGCCAACGTGATGACAGTGGTTGGGCCAGCCAGACTCCGTATCTTGTGCTGTGTCGGGCACTATTCACCGGAGGAACGACTCATGACGTGGGACAAGTGGCAGGGGGCATGCGGCTACTGCTACGGCCAGAATGAGGCGGTGTTCGCTGACGTCGAGGCGTTCTCAGACGCCGGCTCATATAACGATATAAGAGATGCGACCGGTCAGGTCCCATGGGGGTACACCGCCGAGCAATGGGCGATCACGAAGCACCTCAAAGGGATCGTGAGCCTTCCGCTCTGGGAGGAGAATGACAAGGGCAGGATCTGGGGAGTCGTTAACGTCGATTCAGATGCTCCCCTGACGAAGGATCTCGTGGATAACGTCATGATGCCGATTCTTGAGACATACAAGAAACCGATAGCGGTCTGCTGCTAGTTGAGGAGGCGCGGACGTGGGCAAGAACGGCCAGTATGGCGACAACCTTCCTGAATGGTACTACGCCCCTCGGGCTCCGAACTTGACTTGTGACGAGCAGATCGAGATTCTCACGAGGATGCTGAGCCGAGCGACGGACGAGTCCGTGAAGAGAGACATCGAGGTAGTCATAGAGAAGATCAGGAGCAGAGACGCGCACTTCGCTGAGTGAATGCGGCGTCTCTCTGAGCAGCCTCTTTGTGGGGACACTGGGTTGTCTACTGCCTGGGGAGCCATCTGACTTTCCATATGCCGTCACGCTTGAACACCGCCCATGGTTCCGTTTCGAACCTCACATCTTTGCCGGTGTTTTGGTACCTGATGGTATACGCGACGAAGACCCTAGCTCGGTCTGGGCTCCTGAGCCGGTAGCCGCTTAGCCGGTATTCCAGGAGGTCATCAGTGGCCCGATTCATGTCCTGAATATACTGAGAAAGAGCGATCGGCGGGTCTCCAATGCACTGGTAAGCAGTGGGCCAGTCCTTCTTGACGGAGGCTTCCAGCTGTCGTCGTACGACCGCGTCCGGCGTTTGCCCTTGATCGTCCCTTTCGAAGTCGCAGAAGAGGTAGGAGTAGAGCGCATCCTAGGGTTTGTCTCGCTTCCGCCTTGATCGGCTCAAGTTGCTCCTTCAGTGATAATACCTCCCCCTCGAGGCCTTTACCCATTGTTCCAGCTGACGCACCATTTCACGTTGCTCCGCTAAGGCGGAACGCGAGGATGAGCACGCAGCTGTGAAGATGGCCGCGCCCATCGCGGCGAGGAGGATGAAGGTGCGGTAGACAGCATGCTACGCGATATCATTTGGCTGCCTCCCATCTCATCGAACGGGGCGAGTCCGATGGCGGTCCCCTCCCCCGGCTGTTCCGGCCCACCGCGCTACAGCTCTATGAAGGCGGCTTGCAGACGCTGCACGGCGTATAGCCTCGGGCCTTCGCCGTCTCGAGCGCCATGGGGATCATGGACTTGCTCAGATAGCGGCAGCCGGCCCGGTGGTACTTCTCGCCTGTTCTCGTGATATACACCGTGACCTGGCCCGGTCCGGAGGGAGAAGGAGGCTCCTTCGCGGCCGGTGCCGAACATGCTACCAGGAACACCAGGAGGCACATGATGACAGCGACCGCGGCCGCGGTCCGCAGCGCTTGCTTGCGGGCCATACTTACCTCACCTCCTTCCAGGGGTGGCTCTCCGCGACCAAAGGGCGATGCTCAGCCGGTGCTGGAGATTGGCTCCGATGACTTCTACGGGGGCAGTGGCGTCTTGTCGAGCGGCGTTTCAGCTCCGGCCTCATGCGAGGAAATCTACTTCAACGTATGGTCAGGTTCGCCACCAGCGAGCCACTCCCTGCTCGCCGCGACCCGTCGTGTGTTCTCCAGGCCCGCTCCCGGCTTCTTGCCGGTCTACTCAGGATACCCTGATCCTTTCGCTGCTGGGTCATCTCTTCTCCCGCCCCCGCCCAACTCCTTCCTCGGCTGTCATCTTCGGCCTCTTTCACATCAGTCCCCCATGTCGATGTGCGGCGCTACGAAGGACGAAAACGCGCGGAGACTTTCAGCACGTATTCAGAGTGGCGACAGGGGGACCTGACTGGGCTGTACTGGCTTCATTGCTGCAAAATGCACCGATGAAAGGGGGATCTAGATCGTTTGCGCGGCTTCAGTGGTGCGAAATGCACCGGTGGGTGGGCGATAGGGCGGTGCTTGGGGACTTCAGTGCTGCAAAATGCATCAATGGAAGGGAGATCTGGCTGATTTAGGTGGCTTCACTGCTGCAAAATGCACCGATGGAAGGCGGATCTGGGCCGATGTGGGATGCCATTGGCGCAAAATGCATCATCAAACGGTCGCGCCGTCTCGTTTCCGAGATTCCACCGGTGCAAAATGCAGCGATGGACGCCCTCTCAGCGCAATTACCATTTTCCACTGGAGTAAGAAGCAGCAGTGGAAGACAACAGCAGTAAAGGGGAAGGTCGAAGGTCCCATCGGGGCGGCCTACTCAAGCTGCACTGCTTGGCGGCACGATCGTGTCACGCGCGCCCTACGCTCGCCTCGGGTCAGCTTCCCAGCGGCGAAGCATCTCCCTCATCTCACTGAGCTCTTCCAGGAACTTATCCGCCTCCCTGCGGATGTGGTCGAGGAGGAGCGGGGTCGGCACGACGCTCAGGAGCCTGCAGACAATGGCCAGTTCGTGGGCAGCTGCCTTGAAGTTCCTGAGCTCAGTGACCCTCTTCGTCACGTCCTCGGTGAACCGGATCACCGTGTTGAACGTCTCGGGCTGTGCTTCTGCCATCGACTCCAGGTCCCTCGCGGTCTCCAGCAGGCCGGAGAACACCACGCGAAGGCTCTGGGATTGAGCCAGGAGCTCTCGTTCAGAGGGGTCGAGCAGCGCGATGATGAACTCGATGTGCTCTTTCATCTGCCTCAGCCAGAACGACTGCTCGGCAAGGATGGCCACGAGGCCGTCTTTGATGGTGACATAGCACTGCAGGAACTCGAGAAAGTGGACCGCTTCACGCGTGATGTGGGCAAGGAGCAAAGGATAGAGCTGGGAGGTCATCTGGCACTGGACCATGAGCCTGATGAGGGCACGCTTGAACGCGATGAGGGCCTCGACCGCGCGCCGTATCTCGTCCAAGACCACGGGGTCCAGCGCGGGCCTCGATTCGACCTGGTTCTGAAGCCCCTGGAACAGGTCATAGAACGTTTTCGCCTCAGCAATCAGGTCTGGCCTGCTTGCCGGCAGTCCGAGCTGGATGAAAAGGGAATGCTCCTTGAGGATCCTGACCCAGAACCGGACCTCCATGATGGGATTACGCCGGCCCAGTCCGATGCTCTGGGCGCTGGCCTGGTTTTCAGTCATTGTTCTACCTCCAAGGGGATGCCGTGCTGGCACTCGGGGACTTATCTACACAGGGATCTTATGTAACCATGTCCGCTGAGGTGACCGTTCTGGCGGGGGATCCGGCATGCAGCTCAAGGGAAAGGGGATGGTAGCAGGTCTCAGCTCCAGCGAAACTCCTTCCTCTGGAACCGCAAAATGCCGGCGGACAGCAGCACCGCCGCGTATAAGGCGGTCCGCGCCGCGAGCGGGTCGCCCGTCCCCGAGGCCGCCTTCGCGTTCTGCAGGAGCGGTGGCACCAGGAACTCCAGCTTCTGAAGCCAGACGGTCGGAAGACCGGCAAACCAGCTGCTGCTTAGCCCCAGAATCACGATCACCACGGCGACGATAGGCTCAACCGGGGTCCCGCACATGGTCGAAAGGAGCGAGAAGAGGGTCACCGTCAGGACCGTGTTGAGAGCGACTCCTGCTGCCCAAGACCGGATCACCACAGGGGGAGGCGCCTGCCCGACCACAACCGAGAGTGACACCCCGATCACCGTTATCCAGAAGAGAGAGACCGCGACGCCCGCCAACATCACGCCGATATAGTACCTGGCCCTCCCCGCCCCGAGGATGAAAGTCTCGGCCTTGGTGTCGCCCGCACGCGAGGTGAGGAATATGGTCACGATGGCTGGCAGGACACATGCAAAGACTGAAAGGATGGTGGCAGCGTAAGACCAGTCATAGGGTCTGGCTCTAGGATCGAGGAGGAGGTAGGCCAGGCTGGCGGTTAGCACATCGCCGAGGACGTCCGCCCTCCGGAAGTGGTCTTTCAGGAACACCGACGCGAGTCCCGCCACCCTCACTGCTGTCCACCTCCTCTCGCTACATCGAGGAATATGCGCTCCAGGAGAATCCCCGGATGACCCAGCGACATGACCCGCAACCGGTGCCTCAAGAGGATCTCCTGAAGCGCGAAGTACTTGACATCGTCCAACCCTCGGAGGCGGATCTTCTTGCCGCTTATCTCGACCTCCGCGCCGGCGCGCCGGATCTCGTCCTCAGCTTCACCCGGCTCCCGGTCGAGTCCGATCTCCACATCGGAGGAGTACCTGCGCATGAGGTTCTCCAGCGAATCGTCGAGCACAAGCTTGCCGTGGTGCAATATGCCGACGCGGGTGCATGCCATCTCAAGGTCGACGAGGTAGTGGGAGCTCAGGAGTATCGTTTTCCCATCGCGGTGGAGTCTCTGGATCATGTCGCGTATCTCACGCTGGCCGCCGGGATCGAGTCCCGACGCCGGTTCGTCCAGGATGACGAGGCCAGGATCACCCAGCGTTGACTGGGCTATCGCCAGTCTCTGCTGCATGCCTTTGGAGAGGGAGCTTACGCGGGCTCCGGCCTTGCCCTGAAGGCCGGCCATCCCGAGCGCACTGTCCAGTGCCTCCGCAAGGACCCGCCCACCTACGCCGCGGCTCCGGCCCACTGCCGAGAGATGCTCCACCACCGTGAGAGTGGTCCAGAAACTCGGCCGCTCGGCCACGTATCCGATTCCGACGCCCTCTTCGACTTTGACGCTGCCGGTGGAAGGCCTGAGAAATCCCAACACCAAGCGCAGGAAGGTGGTCTTCCCCGCCCCGTTTTCCCCCATGAGCCCGTAGACTTCGCCCTGCTTGACTGCAAGATCGACCCTATCTAGCGCCCACGTTCCGGAGAAACCGTACTTCTTACCCAATTCCTGTGCCTTTAGCAGTTCCAGCGGCCCCACCTCAACGGGGGCTTCGCCCGGGCCTGGCAGAAGTCCTCCGTCCGAGAACCAGCCCCGCTGGCTGAAGGCAGCTTATGCTTGCCGGTCGAACCGCGCGTCCTTGGGCCTAGCTCACCACTTCCCGAACCCTGGTCCGGCCGGGCGATCCTGGGAAGGTATGTGCCCAGTGCGTGTAGCACTAAAAGGAAGGGACGACGTCGGGACCAAATGAGGGAGGGGCTACTGAGCGTGGGAGATGATGTTCGGATCACCGTTGGACAGATCGAGGACATTGCGCGATGTCTCGACATCGCCAAAGAACTTGGTGAGTACTTCACTTCCTCGGCGCTTCTGGCGATGGCCCGTGACCTGGCTGGAGGAAGGTTCCTGGTGGCTAAAGACTCTACAGGCTGCCTCGGCTTCATGGGCCTCACAGACAAGAATCCCGGGGTCTCCGAGATCGCTTGGATGGCCGTCCAGGAAGATAGGTGGAGACAAGGGATCGGTAGCGCCATGATGGAGGCTGTGTGTTCTGACTCCAAGAGGCGGGGAGTCGAACTGCTTGTCGCCAAGACCCTTGCGCCAACCGTGGACTATGCACCGTACCAGGCTACGAGGCGGTTCTACGAGAAGATGAGGTTCTACCTGGTAGACGTCATCGACCCTTATCCGGGCTGGGATCCGGGGAACCCCTGCGCCATCTACGTCAAGCCGCTGTGCTGCGAGTGATCGCGCGAAGTGATCGCAAGATGTGGTGATCTATCGCAAGACAAGGTATAATGCTATTGGCTGAGTTCATCGAGGGGAAACTCTTGGTTATGTCGACCCGTCGGCATGCCACTTGGGGAATGTACCCGGGATAGACAAGCGGCCGACAGTGGAAGGAGTGGGAGAATGACCAAGAGGTTGTACTTCGGGAACCTTAGCTGGGACGTGACCGATGCCGATCTTACGAGCGCTGTCGCGCAATACGGCAAAGTCGTGTCCGCGCGCGTCGTCACTGATCGTGAGACCGGACGTTCGCGCGGCTTCGGGTTCGTGGACGTCGAGGACACTGACGCTCAAACCGTTATCGATTCGATGAACGGGATCAACTGGCACGGAAGACCGTTGACCGTCAACGAAGCTCGCGAGCGAGAAGAGCGCGGCTTTGGCGGGTCCAGGGGCAGCGACAGAAGGAAGTACTAAGGCAGTTCGGCAATGAGCAAAAGCAGCCTCCGGGGCGACCTGGAGGCTGTTCCTTTTCGCCGTCCCTTTTCCTAGAAGATGCTACTCCCAGGTTGACGAATTGAATCATCATGAGGAAGGGAAGCGCTTGCCTCGTCATAAGGTGAGTTGCAGCACTCTGACCTAGAGGGGTGAAAGGAATGGCGCCCTAAGCACCTGGCACGGAGAGAGTCGAACTCAATTACGGCAGGGGCACCGTCGCAC
>Ga0315295_10003547_pt1 | contig 13270 bp, 12 predicted proteins | sample YL17G14_0_MG_FD_204453 | JGI IMG/M metagenome (GOLD analysis project Ga0315295, IMG submission 204453) | Sediment microbial communities from Yellowstone Lake, YNP, Wyoming, USA - YL17G14_0 | ecosystem: Environmental > Aquatic > Freshwater > Lake > Sediment | place: USA: Wyoming | collected... | reverse complement strand
CCCTGTTGCCAGCGCTTCCACCCTACTGGATACCCCCAAGGTAAGCTCCCTGCCGCAAACGGGGCAGACTGTTCCTAACTTCCTGGCTTCGTTGGGAGAATAAACCACCTTGCAGTTTCGGTGACCCGTATAGTGGTATTTGCCCTCTTCGGGGTAAAACTCGATGGTATAGGCGATTTTTTCTTCGGCCTGACCCATAATGGCTTTGCGGATATTCTCAAAACTGACGGCACTTAAATCAAAGACCGTTGCTTCCCTTCCAAGTTTACTCGGGGAATGTGCATCCGAAAAAGAAACTATTCTGCGGTTTGTTAGCTCACCTACCCTCCAATTCATGGCCGGATCGGATGAAAGGCCGGTTTCTATCGCATAGATGTTCGGGGAAAGCTCCTCAAAACACTCCTCGATGCTGTCAAAGCCCGACATGGCGCCGTAGATGGAAAAATGGGGCGTCCAAGCATGGGCAGGGATGATTAAGCACTTTTCATCCACCCCCAAGGCAATCTCCGCGACATTCTTGGCCGTTAAGCCCACAATCGGCCTGCCGTCGGAAAGCAGGTTTGCTCCTCTTAAGACCAACTCCCGGTTAATTTTTTCAACAACGGTAAAGTTTGGGGCAAAAACCAGGGTGTGTACCCTTCGGCCCCTGCCGCCCTGGGTATAGATTGAGCTGATCTCCGTTGAGAGCAAAAAATTGGGTGCGTCTCTACCGGCATCTTTAGCCCGATAGACTCCCTGGCCCACCTCTTCCAAACTGGTCTGGAGTTCCCTCAGCCAAATGGGATGGGTCCAGTCCCCCGTTGCCACCAGGTCTATGCCTTTTTTCCCGGCCCACTCCGAGATAACCGAGACCGTCATCTGCGGTGAAACCGCCCGGGAGAAACGCGAGTGAATTTGAAGATCAGCCAATACCTGCATTGTGCAGGCATTGTAGCATCAGAAGAATTCCACAACAACAAAGGCAAGATATAAAACCAGAAGAATGGCCGCTTCCCATCTCTGCAGGGCCAGCTTGCTCCTGATAAAAAGCCAAAAGGTGATAAAGATTACCAGGAAGGCAATCGAAGCAAATAAAGGCTCTTTAAAAGAACCGATTTGAATCGGATAAATCGTAGCCGAAAGCCCCAAGATTAAAGTCGAGTTGGTAATAATAGAGCCCAAGAGGTTGCCGAAAAACATGGTGGGTTCCTTATCTTCCAGGGACCTGATGGAAAATGCCAACTCCGGCAGAGTCGTACCCACCGACAATAGAACCAATCCCACCAAGAAGATGGGGATGCCAGAATCCACCGTTATCTCCTGGGCAATTTTGACTATGACATCCGCAGAAAAAAGCAGCAGGGCCAATCCGATAAAAAGCCTGCCCAGTTCTTTTGCCTTGTGGAAATCAAGCTGCGGATGAACGAAATTTCTCATAAACCTGTGGATATAGCCTTCTTTTCGGTGCCAATGGGCTATCTGCATAAATCTGTCCTTAAAGAAGCTGGCCATGTAGGCCACATAAATACCCAGGAGGATTATCCCGTCAACCCGGCTCAGGTTTCCGTCCAAGATTAGAATCATCGGGAAGACGGCTGCAACCAAAGCGACCCAAACTTCCCTTTTGATAAAGTCTCCGTGAACATTTACCCGCCCGACGATAAAGGCCGAGAGACCCGCCACTAGAGAAATGTTGGCAATATTGGCCCCTAGCACATTGCCCAGAGTCAGACGCGAGGACTTCTCCACGGCCGAGGTAATCCCGACAAAAAGTTCGGGGAAGGAGGTGGCAATGGCCAAGAGTACTGCCGAAATCACAAAAACCTTGGCGTGGGCTATCTGGCTGAATCTTCTTAAGGAGACAACTACCAAATCCGCCGATTTGACCAGCAGAATTACAAAAAGGAAGAGCAGTATAATTAAACCCGGAATCATTTTTGGGACAGAGACTTCTGCATTTCAAACAAGGTATTTAACTCTTTGGTCGTAGTTGCCTGTTCGGGGGTTTTCTCGTCCCTGAAGCGGATAAGCCGGGGAAACCTTAAGGCCAATCCGGCGGTATGAATGGGGCTACGGGTTATCTCATCGGCCAGTATTTCCACAACCAAGGACGGTTTTGCCCACTCATCCGGAGCCAAATTGTTGTGTAGCTCATATTCTGGCGGCTTATCTTTTACCCGCAAACTCCTGGCTCTTTTGTCCATTTCCCTCCATTGCTCATCCGTAAGGCCTGTTCCTATCTTGGAAACGGATTTAAACTTGGCGCCATCTTTGACCCCTACCAAAAATGCACCGGCCCCGAAACCGGCCCTTTTACCTCTACCTTTATATATCCCCATCACCAGACAGTCGATTGTATCCGCCAGACCCCCCTCCGTAGTTTTTTTGTACTTGACCCAATGGTAACCCCTACCCCCGGCTTTATAGGGGGCGTCAATCTTTTTGATCAGAGCCCCCTCAAGTCCCTCCGCCAAATATTTCTTGATCAGATCCCTTATCGCCTCTGCCGAGGCAACCTTCTCCTGCCTGGTGATCTCGATAGCCTCCCCTTCTTCGGGGATGACCTCTTCAAGAGCCTTTCGCCTTTCGTTAAAGGGAACATTGAGAAAGCTTTTGCCGTTGAGATAAAGAACGTCAAAAATAAAAAGCTTAAGGGGGAAATCTTTTACCGCCTGCTCGATGCCGTGTTTTCGTTTCCTCTGAACCGTTTCCTGAAAAGGCAGGAATCTTTTGCTTTTGGGCTCATAGCCTATCGCTTCACCGTCAAAAATCGCGTTTTTGACCTTTAAACCTTTGGCGGCCTCCACCAAATCGGGAAACATCGGGGTGGTATTTTCCAAATTTCTGGAGAAGATGGCTACGGTTTTTACCCCGTCCTGCTCGTAAATATGCACCTGGGACCTAAAGCCGTCGTATTTGGGTTCAACATATACCTCACGCCCCACCTTTTCCAGTATTTTCTCGGCCGAGGGCAGCCTCTCCGCCAAAGAAGGTCTAATGGGAGTCCCGGGCTCAGGGACAATCTCCTTGAGTGAGGATAGACCCCTGGCTTTAACTTTTTGGGCAATTTTGCCGATATCGGCCGTGACGTTAAAGGCATGTTCTATCTCAACCCTCGCACTTTTATCTCCCTTAACCATAAAGGAAAGGGCGTCCAAAATCGTCATATCGGAAAAGCCCAGCCTCAACTTGCCGACGGGAATTCTGGCCACGAATCTGGCACTTAAGGGGTCGAGCTCTCCCAAAAGTTTGGCGGTGCCACTGACCTTTCTTTCCTGGCTACCCGCACCTGCCTCCCGGGCAATTTCCATCAGCTTGTCATAGACTTGGGTAACGCTTAAGGCTCCTCCGTCGGCTATAGCCAAACTCTGGGCAACGTTACCCAAATCTCCCATCTGTTTGTATAAGGCTTTAACTTTATTTATATCCTCGTCATAGGCCTGGGCAATCACCCTGAGCATCATCCTCTCGGCGATATTTAAGGTTATGGCCATGTAGTTGGGGGCTAACTGTCCTAAAAGTAAATAGACAACCTTGTCTATTTCTTCCTTGTCTGCGGTTTTGAAAAGTTGGGATAGTATCCGGGTGATTTCGTTCCTCGAAGCAGTCTTTTCTAGTTTGTCCAGATATTGGGAAAGTTCCTTGAAAGTCATTTAAAATTACCCCTTTTGTCCGAGATAAGTCGAAAAGAAAAGATAAGCAAAGACAACAACGGCCAGAAACATCAGCCCAAAAAGGATGCTTATCATCCCGCTCCACTCCTCGTGAACTATTTTGTTTAAGCCCTCACCAATCAGGGTCAGTTGCGCTCATGTTCGTGCAATCACATACCTTGACGCCTTGGTGCTTCCCTCTTTCTTGATTATACCTTTATCCCAAAGGTCCTTAAGATCCCTTAAAACGGTGTCTTCGGAGACCATGGACAGAACTTTTTTCAACTCCTGCATATTGGCCGAGCCTTGATCGCTAAGGTATTCTACCAGCCTCATTTGTCGCTCCGAAAGAGCTATTTGCTCACCTATCTTGACCTTCAAGCGTGTATCTATGGAAAGTTTTCTGACCCTCTCTTTTATTTTTACAAGCTCCACCGCCACCACCTGGGTAAAATACTCAAGCCAGGGGGTCAAATCCCTGGCCGCGATATTGCGGGACTGTTTATCCACCACCGAAAATGCCTGATAATAGCTTTCCGGGTCGCTGTCGAAGTGTTCCTCCAAAGAGAAAAATCTTTTAATGTTATAGTTCTCACGCATCAGAATCAGGGTGGCAAAGGCCCTGGCACTTCTGCCGTTTCCCTCCACAAAGGGATGGATCGCAACCAGGATATAGTGGGCAATCCCGGCCCTTAAGATGGGGTGGACCTCGAGTGCCCCCGGAGAATTAAGCCAGGCAAAAAAATCGTCAATCAGATACGGCACTTCAACAAAAGGAGGCGGCTGAAAGATAATTTTTCCTGTCCCCTCCTCCTTAACTACCACCTGGCTGGTTCTGAAAACTCCTATCTTTTCCTCGGCAACAATTTTATATACGGTAGTCTTATGAATATCTTTAAGCATCTCGGGCTCATAGCCCCCTCTTTTGACCGCCAATTCTTCAAGTAGGGTTACCGCATTGCGGTAGTTGACCACTTCCTGGATATCCCTGGCCCGGCCGTAAACCTCTTCTCCCTCCAGCACTTTCTTGGTCTGGATCAGGGTCAGGTCGTTGCCTTCGATATGGGTTCCGTGATAGATGGTTCTGACGATGGCATCAGACTGGAATTGTTTCTCGAAAGAAGGCACCAGGGGGGCATTTTCGATGACTTCCTTGGCCGCCTCGATCTCGCCGATACTTTTCAAGATTTTGTTGGAGATTGTGAATTTGGGAGAATACATGGCAATCTAATTATCGCAATTTTTGCGGAAAAAACAAGGCTATTTCGTAAGTTTATGCAGGACAGAAGGAACCAAATCGGCCAAGTCGTCGGCGCTATAGTTGGGCCCGACCCTCCCGAACAATTCATCCCCGGCCGCCTTGGTCAGATACGAGGCAGCGCAAGCCGCCAAAAACGGTTCGTTTTTGGCCAATAGGGCAACGGTTAAGCCCGCCAAGACATCCCCTGTTCCGCCTTTAGTTAAACCTGCATTTCCGTTGGAAACTTCAACCAGCTTTCCCTCCCCGGCCACTAGCGTCTTTGGGCCTTTCTGGACAACGACGCAACGGTATTTTTCGACTGCCGCTGGTGCGTCCAGACCTCCGAATAAAAGCTCAAACTCTTTTTTATTAGGAGTAACTATCGCGCCTTCGGGGATCCAATCTGCATCCATGACCTGGAGGGACCCCGCGTCGATTACCCATTTTTTGTGGGGAAATTCCAGCAGTAATTTTTTGGTCAGGTCCTTAGTTATTTGGCAGGCCTCATCGCAGACATGGCTTCTTTCTCCGTGGGGGATCTTTTCGCTCCTAAAACGCATAAAGCCGGGGCCGATAAGTACCGCTTCGGACTTTTCGATATAGTTCCCTTTCTCCTCCCAGGGAACCCAAATGAAAGAAGAAAGCCGAGATTTCAACTGTTCGGCAACCGGGCCGAGGGAGCCCTCCGGTGAAGAAAAGAAAACCATGTCAACTATTCTTGCGGCAACTTTTAGGGATAAAAGAGGAGCACCATGGAAAAGTGACGAACCTCCGATTACCGTAACCTGACCGTTATCCTCACCGGCGGATTCGCGGGCAGGTTGATAGAGTTTCTTAAGAAGGTCCTTATCGAATGTTTGCCCCATTTATTAATCCAAATCGCCTCTCGGTACTCCGCCCATAGGCACGTTTTCCCTGGGGGGTTTGTTGGTAGGAAACATGGAGGAACCACGACTTTGTTGTTCTGGCTCCTGTGGCGGGAGTTCTTCTTGTGTTGGCGGTTCGCTTTCTATCCTCTCAAGCCTCCACCTAAGGGGGTAATTTTTATCAACGTGTCTTTCTACGACAACCGCTCTAAGTCCTTGCGGAATGCGTTTCGGAGGCTTATATGGACTATAGACAATATCTCCTGCTTCCAGTTTTTTCCTTTTTGGAGGTTTTTCTCCGAATTCCGGCATTCTTGGACTATTCTACCCTCCTATACTTATTTTTTCTACCCCTTTTAAGCCTTTGACAAAATGCGGGTCGGCGGTTGTAATAATGGTCTGCTGGTTATGGGCGGAGGCAACGACTATTTCCCGATGTTCATGGTCAAGCTCGGAGAAGATATCATCCAAAAGAAGCGTCGGCCTCTCGCCCGACTTTTGCTCGATGAAGGCAAGCTCCGCCAGTTTCAACCACAATACTCCCATCCTTTGTTCTCCCCGGCTGCCGAACCTGGCTAAATCCCGATTTTTTAACCTGAATATAAAATCGTCTCTGTGGGGTCCGACCAAGGTGGTGGCCGCAGCAATTTCTTCTTCCGCATATTGTTCCAGTCTGGCCTCGGAGATTGCACTTTTATCATAAAAAAGCTCCAGCTTTTCTTTATTTAACGCTTGGGTACTATTGATAAATTCAATCAGCTCCTGTCTTATGAAGGAAATGTAATCGCCGTTTTTGATCAAGAGCTTGTCCCAAAAAAGAAGTTGGCTTCTTGAAAGGCCTTCCTCTCTTATCCTCAAAAGTAGTCTGTTTCTTTGCCTTAAACCTTTTTCGTAAGACAAAGAGGCTCGCCGATACTCCCTGTCCACCTGAGAAAGTACCGTGTCTAAAAAATTACGCCTTAAAGACGGCGACTCCGTCACCAAATCCAAATCCCAAGGCCCAAAAAGCGTAACTTTAAAATTGCCGGCAAAATCCACCAGGCGCTTGGCAACCCCGTTGACCAGAAGTTTTTTCCTGGCAATCTTCTCGGGAGCGGATTTGCCGATATCGATTAGTCCCCTGGTCAATACCGCCTCCAAATCAGACTGCGCTCCCCCCACCGTTACCCGACACTTTGCCCTGGCGATATCGGCATCGTAATTGACCATCTCCTCCTCGACCCTGGCCCGGAAGCTCTTGCCCGTTGCCAAAACAAACATGCTCTCGAGAATATTGGTTTTTCCCGAAGCGTTGGGCCCCACGATAACCGTGATATTTGGAGAAAATTCCAAAAGTTTGGTTTTGAAATTCCGAAAATTATTTAGCCGAAGTTTGGAAATCATCTATTTCTGGCAAACGGGGCAGGCATATGTTCCTCGACCTCCAAGAAAAAACTTTTGCATCTTGGCTTTGCCGCAGCGGACACAGAGCCTACCCTGTGTCCCGTAAGCCAAGAAGTGCTCCTGATAGCTTCCTTTTGTGCCTTCGGCGGTTACATACCACTGGTCTGAGGCCCCCTGATACTTAATCCCGTCTTTCAAGACCTTAAGTATCGCCCCAAAGAGGGTTTCGGCTTCCTTGGGGGCAAGGCCATTCGCCGGGCGCCGGGGATCAAGCTTTGCCAACCACAAGGCATCGTTGGCGTAGATATTCCCTACCCCACTCATCTTGGTTTGGTCCAGGAGGAGGATTTTAATCGGTCGGCGGGAGGCGGAAAGAAGCTTTGCGAATCGCTCCAAGGTCAGATCGCGCAAGGGCTCGGGGCCGAGCTTGGCCACAAAAGCTTCTTTGGCGACATCGGTTGTTTTTTCCACCTTAATCCAGCCAAACTTGCGTGAGTCGTTAAAAAAGAGCTTGCCACCCTTATCCAGCTCAAAAACGACATGCGTAAACTTGTTGGGTTGGTTTGGAAATCCGGTGGAAGCGAAGATTACCTGACCGGTTAATTTGAGGTGGATTAAAAAGGAAAAACCGTTGTCCAAATCGACAATCAAAACCTTACCCAAGCGGCGTACGAATACCACCTTACCACCTACCAGTTTCTCTTTTCCTTGGGGAAAAATTTTGGCAACATTGACATCGACACCCAAAATCCGATGACCGATAAGGTGCTTCTCCAAACCCGTTCTGATGGTTTCAACCTCTGGTAGTTCCGGCATATCTGGTTATATATTTTTTAATCTGCTCGACAAATCTTTCTTTGGAAAACCTTCTGGCATTAGCAAGAAGCTTATCTTTGTCCCACCTTGTGCTCTCCAGCCGCCTGATGGCCTTTTTTATGGTTGCCTCATCGGTCGAGTCGATTAAAATTCCCGTCTCTCCGTCTATCACCGATTCCCTAAATCCTCCCCCGTTAAAAGCGATAACCGGTGTTCCCGCCGCTTGGGCTTCAACGACACTCATGCCGAAATCCTCATCTCGGGCCAGAGCGATAAAGCCCCTGGCTCTGCCGTAGAGCTTGTAAAGAGCCTCATCCGGAACCCTTCCCAGCAGTTCTATCTTGCCCCCGCTTAACTTTTCCAGCTCCTTTTTGACTCCCGCATAGCCGTGGGTTTCCCCCACTATCTTGAGTTTGAAATTGAGTTTTTTTGCCAACCTGGCCGACTCCTCCAATCCCTTGGCCCCCACCAGTCTGGAGACAATCAAAAAATAATCTTCTTTTGCCAAATCTTTGGTGGCTCTGATTATTGCTTCGACATCTACGGGGGGATAAATCACCTCCGAGGGTTTGCGGTAAAACTTCTCTATTCTGGCCTGAACGTTTTTGGAATTTGCTAGCCAATAATCTACGGCCTGGGCGGAGGTAAAATCGTACATCCTGAGAAAATGCCCCACGATGGCGGCATAGACCTTAACCGGCCAGCATTTGCCGAATCTGACGCTGGTTTCGTATCCGTATAGCCATCTCGGCGGGGTATGGCAGTAACAAACTACTTTTGTCTTGGAAGAAACCTTAAATCCCCGGGTTATATACCAGCTGGATGAGGTGATTACCAAATCGTACCCGGATAAATCCATGTTTTTCCAAATGGCGGGAATTAAAAACCTCAAAGGGCTATATAAATTGTCAATCTTCAGGATCGGGGCCAAGGCACTCTCGATAATTTTTTTGCCTTTAAATTCTTTGTCGGCGGTTGAACCCTTAACCCTAAAGGCCGTATAGATTGAGGCTTTGGGAAATATCTCGGTCAGGGTTTTTAAAACCCTCTCGGCTCCGCCGTACTCCCTGATATAGTCGTGAACTAAGGCTACTTTCATTTAAAGAAGAGAAATTTGTTTTTCTTGGTCGAGCTCTTTCCCGACCTTTTTGACTCTTTCCGTCAAGGTTTTAAATCCAAATTCCGCAAACAAATCCAATACTTTCTTGCCGTCTACGTCCCAACGAGAACACTCCTCTATTTTAAAACCAATCGGTACGTCCCTGACAATGGTTGCCAGTTTTTTGGATATTTCGGAATATTTTCTGCCCTTATTAAGCTTCTGACCTGTTGCGGCGGGAATTCCCTTTAAGTTTTTGTAGATGTTATCGAGAGTTCCGTATTTCTCCAAAAGGGATACTGCTGTTTTCGGACCGATCCCGGGAACTCCGGGGTAGTTATCCGAAGGATCCCCGACCAGGGCTTTGTAATCATCGATTAGGCTGGGGGTAACACCCATTTTCTCTTTAACCTCCGCCTCCCCCATCAGCTTGGCATTCGCCAAACCCAAAATGGGCATATAGACCTTAACCCGGCCGTTAACCAGCTGGAGCTGGTCCTTGTCTCCGGTGACGATAACCACGTCCTCTTTAGCTAAGGTTGAAATTGTCCCGATAACATCATCGGCCTCAAACCCCGCTTTGTCGTAGATAGGAATACCAAAGGCTTCGACAACCCGCCTGGCCTTGTCGAATTGACTGATAAGTTCATTGGCCGTCGCCGGTCTTTGGGCCTGATATTCCTTAAACGCTTTATGTCTAAAGGTTGGTTCCTTCCTGTCGAAAGCCACGGCGATATGAGTCGGTTTTAAATCCGTGATGACCCTCAGAAGCATGGAGACCAAACCATATACCGCATTAATCGGCTCCCCGTTTTTGGTTGTTAAAGGAGGGAGTGCATGGAAAGCCCGGTGAAGGATGGCGTTCCCGTCGATTATTACAAGTTTGCTCACTCTATTTTTCCGAACTCTTTTTGCCTACAATTCTTTCAAATTCTTCCCTGTCGATGGTCTCTTTGGTAAGCAGTCTAATTACCAATTTATCCAGCCTTTTTTTGTTTTTCTTAATGATTGTCAGTGCTGCCTTATAGCAGGAATCGACCAATTTTTTTACCTCGACATCTACTTTTTCTTGCATGGCGGGAGAAATCTGGGCCGGCTCATACCAGTCGGGTGCGCCGAATTCTCCCATTTCTATCTGTGGTCCCAGATTAATTGGGCCCAGGTTACTCATGCCAAAATCGATTACCATGGCCCGGGCCACCTGTGTTGCTTTCTGGATGTCGTTTGATGCTCCTGAGGTCATCTCGTTAAAGATAATCTCCTCCGCAGCACGTCCGCCGAGTATGGCAGTTATCTGGTCTAAAAGACGGCTTTTGGTCTCGTGTGATCTGTCGGAAGCTGCTGGGATAAGCGTATGGCCCAGACTCATGCCCCTGGCAACAATTGAGATACGCTCAACCGGGTCGGTCTTGGGTAAAACGTGGGATACTACCGCATGTCCCGCTTCGTGGTATGCCGTAATTTTCCTGTCCTCTTCGGATTGAAGCTTTTTCTTGGCAGGGCCCAGCTTGACCTTGGTGGCTGCTTCTTCAACATCTTTGGTCTCGATAAAGTTCTTGTCTTCTCTGGCTGCCAAAATCGCCGCCTCATTTAACATGTTTTCCAAATCCGCTCCTGAAAAGCCCACTGTTCTGTCGGCGACCTTTCCCCAACTTATCCCTCTGATAAACTTCTTCCCCCTGGCGTGAATCTTGAGTATGGCCAGTCTGCCTTCCTTGTCCGGCATATCCAAAACCACTCTTCTGTCAAACCTGCCCGGCCTTAAAAGCGCGGGGTCGAGTAAATCCCCCCTGTTGGTTGCGGCGATAACGATCACGTTGTCATTGGGGGTAAATCCGTCCATTTCGACCAATATCTGGTTTAGAGTCTGTTCCCGCTCGTCGTGCCCACCGATAAAACCTCTCCCCCGCTGCCGTCCGATGGCGTCAATTTCGTCTATAAAGATAATCGCGGGGGCACTGGCCTTGGCCTGGGCAAAGAGATCCCTGACCCTGGATGCCCCGACTCCGACCAGCATTTCCATAAATTCACTTCCCGCCATCGAGAAGAACGGCACATCCGCCTCTCCGGCAACCGCGCGGGCCAAAAGGGTTTTGCCTACCCCAGCGGGCCCGAAAAGCAGCGCTCCCTTGGGTGTACGGGCACCTATTTTGCGATATTTACCTGGGTTTTTGAGGAAATCGACCACCTCTTCCAATTCCTTTTTGGCTTCATCCACGCCGGCAACGTCGGCAAAACTGACCGGCTGCTTACCTTTGGCAAAAAGCTTGGCACGGCTCTTGCCGAAAGAAAAAATATCTTGGGCTCCCCTGTTTTGGGCCCGGATAATAAAGAAGAAGAAGGCCGCCATTAAAAGAATCGGCAAAAATATTCCCAGGATACTGCCTATCGCCTTGGTGATTGTCTGGTCGGTAATGTTGTAGTTCACACTCGTCGGGGCTATTCCGGATTTCTCAAGCAGGTCGGTGAAGGTTTCGTTGGGTTCTTTGCTGGTGAGCTTGGTCGAACCGTCCTTGTAGGAGATAAGAAGGTTATCGTTTTCAACCACAACCTTTTCGACTTTTCCGTCCTTAATATCAACCAGCGCCTGGGAGAGCTCCACCTTGCTTTTGCCGCTCTGGGTATCAAAAAGGGGAAGCAAAAAGGGGGCTACAAAAATTAGAATAAAAAAGCCGAAGATTACCGTCCAAAGGTTAATCTTCAACTTCAGTCCAAACCGCTTCGAATTTTTCTTCATGAGTTTTACCCCGAAATTATAGCACTAACAACACTAATGCACTTTTGTCCCCGGGGCAATGGGTTTATCGGGGATAAGAAGGACACAGTTTTCGCTGGCATCATCCTCGGCCGCCATAATCATACCCTGGGACTCCTCACCCAACATCTTTTTCGGTTCCAGGTTAAAAACAAAGATAAAACTGCCCCCCTTAAGGTCTTTGGGTTTATACCATTTCTTTATCCCGGAAAGAATAACCCTCTCCCCGAGAGCTCCGAAATCTACGGTTAAACGCATCAGGGTCTCGGCTCCCTCAATGTTTTCGGCCTTAACCACCTTACCCACCCTGAAGTCTATCTTGGAAAAATCGTCAAAAGAAACCGGATCCTTCATTTAGGTTAGCCCCATCGCTTTCTTGGTCTCGACGAGGGTTTCTTTGGCAACTTTGCCTGCCTTAACGGCTCCCTCTTTGAGGATTCTATCTACCAACGAGGAATCGTTCTCAAAAACTTTTCTCTTCTCCTGTAAAGGCTTAAGTTCGGCAAAAATGGCCTCTGCTAGCTCGTCTTTTAACTCGGAGTATTTTATTCCTTCCCCAGTATAGGCCTCTTCGTAATCTTTCTTTTTGGTCTCTCCCAAAAATAGCCCCACCAGCTTTAAGAGATTGGCCACCCCTCCTTCTTCGGGAACCTTCTCTCCCCTTCCCGAGTCGGTCGGGGCCCCGGCCAGGGCCTGTCTGATGGTTGCCAAATCGTCGGTGAGATTGATATAGCTGCCCTCGACGGTCTTGCTCATCTTTCCCTCCCCTTTAAGGCTAGGAATGTATTCGCTGCCTTTAATGGTGAATCTTTTCGGCTCGGGGAACGAAAGCCCGTAGGCCTCGTTCATTTTTCTGGCTATCTCCCTGGCAATTTCCAAGTGCGGCTCCTGGTCAATCCCGACCGGTACGGAATCTGCCTTGTAAGCCAAAATGTCAGCCGCCATCAAGACCGGGTAATGCAACAGGGCCATCGAGTTGGCCTGGGGGTATTGCTTCACCTTGTCCTTATAGGTCGGTAAATGCTGCATTCTGGCAATTGTGACCACGGTGGAGAAAAGATAGGCCAGCTCAACGTGTTCCGGAACCTGGGATTGGACAAAGATTACCGACTTTTCCGGGTCCAGCCCGGCTGCGAGGTAGTCCAGAACCACTTCGCGTACACTATCCTTTAGAGTTTTGGCATCATAGGGGGTGGTTAGGGTGTGTAAATCGGCAACCATATAAAAAGTTTCGTATTCGGGGTTATCCTGCAGGGCCAGCATGCCCTTGACCGCACCTAAATAGTTACCTATATGTAGGCGGCCTGTTGCTCTGATGCCTGATAAAACTCGCTTTTGAGCCATACATTCGGATTTTACCACTGTTGAGGCTAAAGATGAAGCGTGTTATAATACTGGGCTGCTACATGCGGGGTAGTGTACGGCTGCACGGAAGGCTCATAATCTTCCAGGCTAGGTTCAACTCCTAGCCCCGCAACA
>Ga0315295_10003546_pt1 | contig 13270 bp, 14 predicted proteins | sample YL17G14_0_MG_FD_204453 | JGI IMG/M metagenome (GOLD analysis project Ga0315295, IMG submission 204453) | Sediment microbial communities from Yellowstone Lake, YNP, Wyoming, USA - YL17G14_0 | ecosystem: Environmental > Aquatic > Freshwater > Lake > Sediment | place: USA: Wyoming | collected... | reverse complement strand
GGGGAGATCATGATATTTTCATTTTGACCGGCACTTTTCAGTACCTGGCTGAAAATATCAAATGCAAATGAATTGCCTGATTCTATCAGGGCTGTCTGATCCTGGGTAAGATCTATAGGAACAGGTTCAGTCGGCAGGTTTTCATCAGTTTTGCTGCACGACATTGATATTAATAAGATGATTAGAAAAACAGCAGCTGACGATCTTATTATTTGGATTTTCATAATTGTTTATTTTATGGATTAGAACAATTAACCTCAATAATTCAATCAAAATAATCAGGTTGTGATACTAATCTGGCTCAAAAACCATGCCATGAAGTCATTTTTTCTTCCTCTCCTTTTTGCGCGTATCGATGAATGCTTTCAAATAAATAAAGGCAACTGTGAATAGTATAATGCTGAGTATTAGTAATATGATAAATGAAAATAGTGTAGGTTTTCCTTCACCCGGGACAGGATTTTTCAGTTTTAAGATATATCCTAAAATAGTAAAGAGAAGTACCATTACCGCAACAACGAAATTAAAAATAACAGAAGAAGCATCAAGTATCCTGGTCGATTTGTAGTATTTGCTGTTCTTAAACCGTGCAAATGAACTCCGGGCATAATACTGAGCTCTCTGCCGTGATCTGTCCTGCCTGTACTTTCTCCATTCTTCAACAATCCTGAAATAATCCTGATCATCCAATTGCCCTTTCTCATGACTCGCCATAAGAAAATCATAAGCTTCTGTGACCTTAATGAACTTATCCTTGGCGTCAGGTGTATGGTTAATATCCGGATGATATAATCTTGCTTTTTTCCTGTAAGCTTTTTTTATCTCTTCAAGGGAAGAGTTTACAGGCAATCCGAGAATTTCATAATATTCGGAAATCAGCATACGTCAGAGAATCAGGATATTATTATAAGTTGCTAGTTACTTGTTGCTCGTTGCTGGTTGATTATGCTTAACACCTCACACCCCGTACCTCTCACCCCGTACCAAGATTTACTTGACAATCCCGGTAAAACCCATAAATGCAAGAGCAAGAATTCCTGCTATAACAAGAGATAAAGGTACACCTTTCATACCCTTTGGAATATCTGCAAGTTCAAGTTGTTCCCTTATCCCCGCAAGGATTATCAGGGCCAAACCAAAGCCGGCAGCTATCGATGCCCCGTACACAACACCTTCCAGAAGATTATATTCTTTCTTGATTACGAGTATGGCAACACCAAGAACCGCACAGTTTGTTGTTATCAGTGGCAGATATATGCCTAGAGCCTGGTAAAGGGGCTGACTGATTTTTTTCAGAACAATTTCTACTATCTGCACAAGTGCAGCAATGACAAGTATGAATGTAATGGTCTGCATAAACGCTAAACCAAGCGGATTTAGGACGTATACCTGAATAAGATAGGTGACCATTGTTGCAAGTACGATAACGAAAATGACTGCTCCTGACATACCCAATGCGGTACTAATCTTGTTGGATACTCCGAGAAACGGACATATTCCAATGGTCTGCGCAAGAACAACATTATTAATAAATACGGCAGATATTATTATTAACAGATATTCCATTTCATTTCAGTTTTAGGTTTTTCTCATTCTGTTGATCAATGCGATCAGGTAACCCAGAGCCCAGAATGCACCAGGTGCAAGAATAAATACAAGAATACCGTCGCCCGGAATAAATTTATGGCCTAATATTGAACCGCTTCCGACAATTTCACGAAATGCCCCCAGAATGCCAAGTGCCATCGTAAATCCGAGTCCCATTCCGGCACCGTCAATAAATGATGACCAGACACTATTCTTACTGGCATATGCTTCAGCCCTTCCAAGAACGATGCAATTGACAACAATCAGAGGGATAAAAATTCCGAGTGTCTGATAGAGGTCGGGGGTGTAAGCCTGCATTAACAGATCGACTATTGTCACGAAGGAGGCAATTATTACAACAAATGCCGGGATCCTGACTTTGTCGGGAATTACACCCGACAGCAGTGAAATGACAACATTTGAGCCTATCAGGACGAAGGTGGTGGCTATTCCCATACCCATGCCATTCAGTACAGAAGTTGAAGTAGCAAGGGTAGGGCAGGTGCCCAGCACAAGGACAAGGATAGGATTCTCCTTAAAGAATCCTTTTGTAAAGTTTTGCAGCTGATTCATTTCTGTCCTCCTTTCTGAATTGTATTGTAAGCACGCTGAACAGCGTTACAAAACGCTCTTGAACTTATTGTTGCTGATGTAATAGCATCTACGGGTCCGCCATCCTTCTTTACTTTCAGCATGAATTCAGAAGGATTTTTGTTATTGAACTGATCCTTGAATCCTTGCTCTGTCATCTTTGTGCCGAGACCGGGTGTCTCTTTTTGCTCTAGGACTGATATATTGATTATTGTACCGTCAGGTTTGAAACCAGCCATCAGGCTGATATTTCCGGCGAATCCTGTTTTAGTGAATGTATTTACAGCATACCCGATAATCTCTCCGTCCTTTTTTGCAGGATAGATATCAAGGCTGTCTCCCTCACCTGTTGGAAGGCGAAACATCTCTTCATTGGGATTGTTTGTAAATTCAGGAACTACCTCCCTTATCGCATTTAGCTTTTTGTTCATTAAGGAAAGCTCAATAGGTTCTTTGGTCATTACGTAAACAAAGCCAAGGCAGGCTGAGGCTCCCAGCGATATAAGGGTCAGCGACAAAACCATATTTTTAAATGTCGATTCGGTTTTAGCCATTTTTTACCACCTCCCCAAATCTTTTAGGTTTAATATATGCATTCATAAGAGGTACAAATGCGTTCATTATTAATATTGCAAAGGAGACACCTTCGGGATAGGAGCCCCAGACTCTTATTATTACAGTAAGTATCCCGATACCGCAGCCATAAATAATCATTGACTTCGGATTCATCGGTGAAGTGACATAATCTGTTGCCATGAAAATAGCGCCAAGCAAAACGCCACCTGCCAGGATATGAAACATGGGATCCGCATTTTTTTCAGGATTTACCAGCCAGAGAATGGTGGTGAAAACTGCCATGCTTCCGATAACTGAAACAGGAATATGCCATGTAATTACGTTTCTGATAAGAAGATAGACAAATCCAATCAGGAGTGCCACTGCAGCAACTTCTCCTATTGAGCCTCCCATATTACCAAGAAACATCTGAGCCGGAGTTGGGACCTTATCCATAAGCTGTGACAATGGTTCCCCGTTTTTAAGTCCTTCCTTGATCACTGCCAATGGAGTGGCCCCCGTGACTGCGTCAAGGTAACCTGTCCCAAATCCCTTTGGTACCGGCCATCTGGTCATTTGAACTGGGAACGAGATAAGCATAAAGACCCGTCCTACAAGTGCAGGATTAAATGGGTTGTTACCCAGTCCTCCAAAAGTCATTTTGGCGACCGCTATTGCAGCAAAACTTCCGATTACAATCATTAAAACCGGAATATTCGAAGGAAGGTTAAAAGCCAGAAGGATCCCGGTTACCAGCGCAGATCCGTCGGTTATGGAAATTGGTTTTTTAAGAATGAATCTTTGTATAAGATATTCAAATAACAGACAGGAGGTTACAGACGTTGTCGTCACTATAATAGCCCCAAATCCAAAATAAAAAACTGAAGTAATAAAAGCCGGAATAAGCGCAACGACAACAGTCAGCATCAGTTTTTGTGTCAATTCTTTTCCGTGTATATGGGGCGACGGAGATACATTCAGGAGATTACTCATATCTGTTAACGAATTCCTATTATTTCAAATTCCTTTCACGGGCCATTTTTATTACAGATGATTTACCAAGCCGTATATAATCGAGCAATGGTCTGTTGGCAGGACAGGTAAAGCTGCAGGAACCACATTCCATGCAGTCGGTGATTCTCTCTTTCTCAACCCGTTCAAATAAGCCTTTTTCTGACAGAGCCATTAAAAGATAAGGTTCAAGGTTAAGCGGACAGGCAGAAACGCATTTTGCACACCTTATACATGGCTTAATTTCTTCTCTTACAGATTCTTTACCTGGAACAATAATGACACCTGACATTCCTTTTATCACCGGAACTTCTGTATTGCTGACAGCTTTTCCCATCATAGGTCCTCCGTTAATAATCTTCCCTGTGTCGTTGGGAAGACCACCGGCAGCTTCAATGAGCTTTATCAGGGAGGTTCCGATTCTTACCATGTAATTTCCTGGTTTTGATAGGGATTTGCCAGTTACTGTGACAACTCTCTCAAAAAGCGGTTTATTTTTCTGGACAGCTTCATAAACAGCAAAGGCAGTTCCAACATTATGAACCACAGCACCTACATCAAGCGGAAGCCTGCCAGATGGAACTTCTCTATGAATGAGAGCTTTTATCAATTGTTTCTCGGCGCCCTGGGGATATTTAACTTTCAAAGGATGAACAGTGATGCCTTCGAATGAAGAGGCAAGCTTTGTCAGATGAACGATTGCGTCAGGTTTGTTTTTTTCAACTCCGATCATTGCTTTCTTAACTTTAAGCGCCTTCATGAGGATGGTTACACCTGTCAGGATTTCCTCTCCTCTTTCCATCATCAGCCTGTGATCTGAAGTAAGATATGGTTCACACTCTACCCCGTTTATGATGAGCACTTCACATCTTTTTCCGGTTGGGACGGTTAGCTTCACATGCGAAGGGAATGTGGCACCGCCTAAACCGACAATTCCTGAATCGAAACATCGTTTAATTATTTCATCAGGGGAGAGTTTTACATCCCTGCTTATTCCTTTAGTCCTGTCGATAGTGTCAATCCATTCATCCCCTTCAACATCGATAAAGACAGCAGTCTGTTTGTATCCGGAGCTATCAGTTGCAAAGTCGATCCTGTTTACTTTTCCAGATACAGACGAATGAATATTTGCTGACACAAATCCCTTTCCGGTTGCAATAACCTGGCCTGTCTTTACGGAATCTCCTTTATTAACAACAGGAACGGAAGGAGAACCGATATGCTGTGATACAAATATGATAGCACTTTCAGGAACAGGCAAATACTCAATAGGAATAGTAGCAGTAAGCTTATTCTCAGGTGGATGAACACCTCCAATGGGAAATGTTTTCAGCACAATTATTTAATTTAAAATTAGCATTTAATATTGCCTGTCAATAGTCTCAGCCTCAACTTCGACCTTTGGCTTCCTTGGAGGGAAGTTAAGTTCAATAATAGCGTTAGTCGGACATTCAGTGGCACATTTCCGGCAGAATGTACATTTCTTTGAATCGATATATGCAAGATTGTCTTTAATGGTTATTGCATTGAACTCACATACTTTAAAGCATTTGCTGCAACCTATGCAAGCCACTTTACATGCTTTTCGCGCAGGTCCTCCCTTATCACAGTTGGAACAGGCCACATATATCTTTCTGTCTTTTTTGGCTTTTTTACGTAGTTCAATCAGATGTCTCGGACAAGCTTTAACGCATGCACCGCATGAGACACATTTATCGTCGTTGATCATCGGCAGACCAGTCACCTGATCCATGTGTAAAGCATCGAATGCGCATGCTCTTTCACAATCTCCATTGCTCAGGCAACCATAACTGCAATCCGTCTCACCTATATACAGGCTATTGGAAATCCTGCAATCGGAAGCTCCGTTATAATGTGATGTTCTCGGGCGGAATTCAGGTGAACCGTTGCATAATAATACTGCAACAGTAGGATCGATCACAGGTGCAATTTTGCCAAGGATCCTGGCAGCTTCATTCATGACAGGAGCACCACCAACAGGACAAATCAATCCTTCAAAATTATCAGCTTTAACAAGTGCTTCTGCCATGTTCCGGCAACCCGCGAAGCCGCACCCGCCGCAATTGGCAGCCGGCAGTATAGCCTGAACTTCGTCAATCCTGGGATCTTCATATACCTTGAATTTCTGAGCAATAAAGTAGAGAATAACAGCCGACATTAGGGCCAGTAGACTCAAAGAAATTATAGTTATCAGAACTGTGGAACTCATCAATTATGTTTTTAGCGTAAAGGTAAAATTCCGGTTAATTCTCTTTCTGAATAAGTAAAGAATAAGAAAATAAGGCACAAGTAACGAAATTGAGACCAGACCGGCAGTCAGCTCACTGGCAGATAAGGAGCTAAGTGTAATCAGACCGGCAATGACAATGACTATCGGGATCAGATAACTCAAAACTACTGCTTTATAACCTGTCGATTGCTCCATGAGTACAGTGACCGTATCTCCAGGTGAGACATTATACCTCCCTTTTATATCAACAATCTTTTCCTGCTTCCCTGAAATCCCGCACATTCCTTCAGCATGGCAGCCTGAACATGCCGAACTCGCCGTAATGCTGACATGAACAGAATTGCTGTCTACTTTTTTAACAGTTCCATCGTGCTGAATAGTCTCGTAAAAACCCGATTTTTTCATAGAAACATCCGGTTTGTTTGAAGTCGGCAAATTTATGAATCCTGTCAAATTCTGACCTGCTTTTTATCAGCTTTTAAAGCAACATGGATTATTTATAACGATTCTATTTAACTTTAGTTGCTTGTTGCTAGTTGCTGGTTGAAAAAGAGTAACAAGCAACCAGTAACCAGCAACCAGTAACCAGTAACATGAGGTTTTAGCCTATATTACTCCATGATTGATTTACGCTGAAAAGTCTTTTTAATTCATCCTTTAAAATAAGATTCCTGTTATCTTCCAGTAAGGGATCTTCAGCAAGAATAACTTCAGCTATATTTCTTACATATTCAATTATCTGGCCATCTTTCCCCAGGTTCGCAATTTTCAAATCGAATGGGATCCCGCTCTGAATTGTACCTTCAATGTCTCCGGGTCCGCGCAGCTGGAGATCAGTCTCCGCTATCTCAAAACCATCGTTGGTACTGATCATAACTTCTATCCTTCTTGCAGCTTCCTTCGACAGTTTATCCGAACTCATGAGAATGCAATATGACTGGTCAGCGCCCCTGCCTACACGTCCTCTTAGCTGATGAAGCTGTGAAAGTCCGAATCGTTCCGCACTTTCAATGATCATAACTGAGGCATTTGGTATGTCAACTCCAACCTCTATTACGGTTGTTGCTACAAGAATATGGGCATAACCGTCCTTGAAGAGCTTCATTGAGGAGTCTTTCTCTGCAGGAGTCATTTTGCCATGGACTATGCTAATGCAGTATTTTGGTGCAGGGAAGACTCTCGAAATTGTATCCCATCCATCTTCAAGATTTTTATAGTCCATTTTTTCTGATTCCTGGATCAGGGGATATACTATGAAAATCTGCCTGCCTTCATTTATCTGGCTTCTTATAAATCCGAAGACATTATTTCTTTCTGAATCAATAAAATGCATTGTTTTAACAGGAACCCTACCGGGTGGTAATTCATCAATTACGGAAACATCCAGATCCCCGTAAAGTGTCATTGCAAGGGTTCTTGGAATGGGAGTGGCGGTCATAACAAGGACATGGGGAGGATTAAGATTCTTCTCCCATAATCTTGCTCTCTGGGCTACTCCGAACCTGTGCTGTTCATCAATTATTACAAGCCCGAGATTACTGAACTGTACATTTTCCTCAATGAGTGCATGGGTTCCGATAAGGATGTTCAAAGAACTATCCTTAAGAGATTCATCAATTGTTTTACGCAGACTCCTTTTTGAAGATCCGGTAAGCAGGCTGACATTAATGCCTAATCCCTGCACCATTTTGCCGATTGTTTCATAGTGCTGGTTTGCCAGGATTTCGGTAGGAGCCATCAAGCATGCCTGATAACCATTGTCAATTGCAATCAGCATACTCATAAGGGCAACCAGAGTCTTCCCGCTTCCCACATCACCCTGTAGAAGACGGTTCATCTGCTTCCCTGATCCGAGATCCCTCCTGATCTCTTTCATTACCTTTTTTTGCGCTTCGGTCAGGGAGAAAGGTAAATTGTTGTAATAAAAACTATTAAAGAAATTACCAATACTGGAAAAAACAAATCCTTTATATTTCCGGGTCCTGTTTGTTTTGAACCTTAACAGATTTAATTCAATATAAAAGAGCTCTTCAAACTTGAGCCTGTACCTCGACTTTTCCATTTCAACCGGATTTGACGGGAAATGAATTTTGTGGAGAGCGTCATGAAGTTCCATCAGGTGATAGCCAGATACTATATATCCCGGCAATGTTTCAGGTATTCTGAACTTTATCTGTTTCAGCAGGTTCCCGATAAGCTTACTTATGGTCTTGGATGTTACAAACTGGTTTTTCAGTTTTTCTGTCGTGCTGTACTGGGCCTGAAGTGCAGATGATATTCTTTGTGCTGCTTTTTCAGAGGCTTCGATTTCGGGATGAATTATGTTAATAACTCCATTAAAAACTCCGGGTTTCCCAAAAACAATAAATTCCACATCTGGAGGGTAGCTTCCTGTAATCCATTTTGCACCTTTGAACCAGACAAGTTTGATACTCCCTGTTTCATCCTGGAAGTCTGCCACAAGCCTTTTCCCTGGACCATGTCCTTCAGTCGAATATCCTTTAATAACTCCTTTTATCTGGACCAGAGGAAGGTCGGGATCGAGTTCTGAAATCTTGTAAAATCTTGTTCTGTCGATATATTTATATGGGAAATAATAAAGAAGATCACGAAAAGTATTGATATTTAGCTCTTTGCTGAGTAACTCGGCTCTTTTGGGACCAACTCCCGTCAGATAGGTGATATTTGTATCAAGAAAATCCTGCATTTTACCTCAGCGAAAGGTTGTAAAAAGATACCCGAAATTAGTTATTTTTGACGACCTGACCTAACACGAAATTTCATTGCCTTATGGATATTTTTACTATCCGTCAGTATCTTAAATATTTCATCTTCTCACGGCACCGGCGAGGGCACGGGATTCACAGTCCATTTGTATTTGATCTTGTTTCCAGAGTTTTCCGGAATAAAATTGAGCCCGATATTGTCTGTACTATTGAAAAGATCAGAAAGAAGCTGATAGCCGATCCTGGGTTGATTAATGTCAATGATTTTGGAGCAGGATCAAAGAAAATGAAAACTAGTCAAAGAAAAGTGTCCGATATAGCCAGATATTCAGTAGTTTCCAAAAAATATGGAGTTTTTCTCTCAAATATGTCCAAAACCTTTGGGAGCCCTTTTATTCTGGAATTTGGCACTTCCCTGGGTGTTAGTACAATGTATCTTGCTGCGTCATGCGCAGAAGCTACAGTGATTACAATGGAAGGATGTAAAGAAACATCTGATATTGCCTCAGGAAATTTTAAAGAAGCCGGATTAACAAATATAAGACTCATGAACGGCTCGTTCGAAGGTCTTCTGCCCTCGTTAAGGAGTGAATCAATTACCCCTGGTCTTGTATTTATTGATGGTAATCACAGGAAAGAATCTGTAATAAGATATTTTAGCCAGGTTGCAGATATGTCATATAAAAATACCGTGGTAATTATTGATGATATAAATTCATCACGCGAAATGGCGGAAGCCTGGAGTGAGATAAGGAATCATAGAGATGTGACTCTTTCAATTGATATCTTCAGGATGGGAATAGTTTTTTTCAGGCAGGGTCTGAATCATTTTAATTATGTGGTCAGGTATTAACAAAAATTAAGTTTTAATTATTTCTTATTTAAGATAATTAGTCTAATTTCGAAACTTCAAATTAAAATATGTTATGGATAAAGTAATTGAAATTCAGGATATTGTTAAGAATTACCAGGTAGGCACAGTAGTAGTAAGAGCATTGAGGTCGGTTTCGGTCAATATTGACAGGAATGAGTATGTAGCAATAATGGGACCCTCAGGATCAGGAAAATCAACCCTTATGAACCTTCTTGGCTGTCTTGATACATCTACCAGCGGCTCTTATATCCTGAATGGGACTGATGTCAGCAAGATGGAGGATGATTTTCTCGCAGAAATAAGAAATAAGGAGATCGGATTTGTTTTTCAGACATTTAACCTGCTGCCCCGTTACACAGCTCTTGAAAACGTTACTTTACCGCTTATTTATGCAGGTGTTCCTAAAGTTGACAGGGAGAAGCAAGCTATTGAAACACTTGAACAGGTAGGTCTCAGCGACAGGATGACCCATAAACCGAATGAATTATCGGGCGGCCAGCGGCAGCGTGTGGCTATTGCAAGGGCTCTGGTAAATAAACCTTCTATTATTCTTGCAGATGAGCCCACTGGTAACCTCGACAGCAAGACATCACTTGATATCATGGGGCTTCTTGATGCCATTCATAAGAAAGGTAACACTGTTATTGTTGTAACCCATGAAGAAGAAATAGCTATGCATGCAGCCCGTATAATAAAGCTATTTGATGGAGAGGTTGCACAGGATTTTGTGAATCCAAAGTATAAGAAAGCCTGAAATATTCCTTTTTAATTGTTATAGAAAAATAAACACATCTTCAATCCATACATGAAGATATACACCCGCACAGGTGATGATGGTAATACCTCCTTAAAAGGAGGAAGAAGAGTTCCAAAACATCATCTTCGTATTGAAGCTTATGGTTCTGTTGATGAGCTTTTATCATGGATTGGTCTTCTGAGGGATTTCAGGGAGAATGATGCCCGCCGCGAAATATTATTATACATCCAGGATCAGCTTATGAGATGTACTTCTACCCTGGCAACTGAACAAGATGACAGTAAAGTAAAAGAATGTCTTCCTGATATAACTTGCATTTCTGCCATAGAGACTGAAATCGACAAGATGGAAGCAGAACTGCCTTCAATGAAGAATTTTATTCTACCGGGAGGACATATACTTGTATCTTATTGTCATATAGCACGATGTGTCTGCCGCAGGGCCGAGAGAGCGGTCCTGCGACTAAATAATGAAGAAGAGGTTCCCGTTATAATCTACAAATTTCTGAACCGGTTGTCTGATTATTTGTTTGTATTATCCCGCATGATAAGCTTAGAGCTTGATTCTGAAGAGATTACCTGGTCGTTTTAATCAATTTAAAAACTTAGAATATAGTATTGTTTTTTAAATAAAATAATATATATATTTGCAAACTTTATTAAACAAAGACTTAATCATAAATAATGTACTGGACACTTGAATTAGCATCTAAACTTGAGGATGCCCCATGGCCTGCGACAAAAGATGAGCTGATTGACTTCGCCATAAGGTCAGGTGCCCCTATGGAAGTTATAGAAAACTTGCAGGAAATTGAAGATGAGGGAGATATCTACGAAAGCATTGAAGATATCTGGCCCGATTATCCCAGTAAGGACGATTTCTTCTTTAATGAAGATGAATACTAAAAGAAAGGCTGACATTTAAAGTCAGCCTTTCTATTTTCTAAAAATATCTGCTGCATTCTTAGGCCTTAATACATCGAGCCATGAAAATCCCTCAAGTCTTGTTTTTTCAGGATTCCCTTCAGCGGGAGGATCAATTACCCCTTCGGGATTCTGAAACTCGTTGATCTCCGTTATTTTTCCATCTTCAACAAATATCTCAATGCGAGAGCATTTTGCCTTATTTACTCCAACAATTTCATCTCCGTCAAGAAGATAATATATTGTCTCTCCGTTGCCTTCAATATTTATTTTATACAGTTCATTGTTTTTGAAGAATCCTGTCAGAGATCTTCCCTTTATCTGGTTGAACCGGTAATCATCAACCTGGCTGGTCACAAATGCTGAATTGTACAATTCCATCCTGTCGGCCTGACGGTTTCTCGTATAAATAGCGATCGAATCTGAAACAAGCTGATTTTCCTCAGACCATATAACTGGAGCGGTGTAGAGCCTTATAACAGAATCACGGAAGGAATAGGAGAGTGAGTCGCACTTAGCTTGCAGGTCCTTACTGTAAATCCTGCACCCGTGAAATGCCCTCATCAGTCTGTACTCTTTCAGTGTGGAGTCGGATCTCGTAACTGCACTTATTGTATCGGCGTGTAGAAATAGCGAATCCTTTTTTGAAACCTGGATAAAAAGAGCTTTATCAGTGACCATGAATCTTTCAGGGCTTTTATAGTACCAGGCATAATCACCCTTAACAATGATATTATTGGTAGTGTCGGTAATACTTGTATTGCGATAAGCAAGGCCATAACCTTTCAGTCCGTCATAGTAAAGCGAGTCCCCCCTGATAACCTGCTGCCTGTTATCGATTACGGCATTTTTCCAAATCCTTGAAATGTCATTTTTTGTATCATACCATCCCTTTTCACAATACAGGTAAAGACTATCACCCTTCATTTCTGAGGGACCGGTGAAGAAAGCGGTTTCAGTTTTTGTGTTGTAATCCATTGTGTCGGCTGTCATCACATAATCAGGATTTACAATTTTTACGCTGTCCTTGAAATGGAACAGGCTTTGTGAAACATAATAGATTCCGATAAGGCTTGTCAAAGTGTTTTCACTGTTTATTATTTTCCCGCCGGTATTGTACCTGGCAATTTCATTTGTAACATCATATTTGACTGACTGGGTAAAAAGGTGGGTTTCTTTGTCGATAAGCTCCACATTCCCGTCAACAGATGCTGTTTCTGAGCTTCCGTCATAGAAAAGGCTGTCTCCGCTGAGATGAAGAGTATCGCCCTGCTGCATATGAATTCTGCTGTATGCCTTAATCTGGTTATAATCTTTGTAGAAATGCGCACTGTCGCATGTCATATAGATATTATTATGTCGCAGGGAGACATTCCCAAGCAAGCGTGTCACCTTTTTGCCGCTAAGCTTTTCTATTTCATCAATTCCCTCATCAGCATGTATTACTTCAACCATTCTTTTTCCAGGCTTTGGCTGAGGAATGTCCTGACTGAAAAGAGCTGATGTACAGCACAGTATGCCTGCGGAAAATAGTAATTTTCTAAATATGCGTGAACGATTTGAAAATATCATTGATGCTATTTCAGCCATCCTTGTTCAAGAAATTTGCATGATTTGAATTCATCACTGATTTTAATGTAGGTAGTCTCTATTTTCTTTCTTATCCATTCCTGATACGATTTCTGGCGTTCACCCATCAATGCAGCATTGTAAAAGAACTGGTAATCGTCCTTAAGGTTGGCTCTGTGAGCCGGGATTTCGTCATCGAGTCTTACAATCCTGAATACAACATTGCCTATTTCATCAGTAGTTTGGAATGGTTCAGAAATTTCTCCCGGTTTAAGATCCCTGACTTTTACATACATTTCTTTATTCAGTTCATCAAGAGAAAACCAGTTTATCCTGTCGGAAGGATTGGTGCTAACAAATTTGCCGCCATTGATCCTGCTGTCAAGGTGACTGGAAAATCTGAGAGCGGCATTTTCAAATTTCAGG
>Ga0315295_10003545_pt1 | contig 13283 bp, 12 predicted proteins | sample YL17G14_0_MG_FD_204453 | JGI IMG/M metagenome (GOLD analysis project Ga0315295, IMG submission 204453) | Sediment microbial communities from Yellowstone Lake, YNP, Wyoming, USA - YL17G14_0 | ecosystem: Environmental > Aquatic > Freshwater > Lake > Sediment | place: USA: Wyoming | collected... | reverse complement strand
CTCCTGATAGCCGATACCGATAGGCCACATCATTTGTTAATCATCATTGAATCTATCATCATTGCAACAGTTACACGCACAGTTGAAAGGGTGTGCGCCCTTCGCTCTGTGCGCTCACGGCGCACATTAATTCATCAGACAGCGAACGTAAAAACCACTGGTTTACTTTAGCCCTCCTTCATTATGTTGCTATCTTAAAATAAAAGGCACTATTGAAGCGATAACTCCTGTAAAAACCACAACCAAGATAAACAGGTTATACCTCAGATTATAATTGCCGAGAAGTGAAGCATCATAATATTTATCCACGTTCTGGTCTTTATACATGTCAATTAAGCCTTTTAGCAGTTTTTCACGAGTACTTTTCCCTTTAATTAATCCGATTACAGCAACAAGGTTAACCACAATAATAAGGCTAATAAAAACAAACATGACGACTAAGGAGGATGTATCAGTAGTCCTTCGAGATGCTGTTGCGATACTGGAATTAACTGCAAGAGTGATAAGGTTGAGAATAATTGAAGTCAGAATAAAAATGGTGTCGGTACGGGTGTTCTGATCCAATTCCGATGTGATGTGTTTATGTACATACTCAATCATAACTTTCCTTTTTAGTTTTTTATTGAGAACAAGTAATTAACGATTATCAAAGTTACTCCAGTAAAAAGCCAAAGTCAATTTTATTTTCTATTCAAGAAATTCCTTTTTTGGCATTCGTTTTTACTGATAGTTTTAAACGATCTCCTTTTTGCCAATGGTAGATACCAATCATGTGGAGATAATTGAAAAGTCATTCAGAATTTGAATAACTCCGAAGGAAATTTGGCAAGAAAAGCCCCAGGTTTATACGAAGCTTGGGTATCACTTCAGGATGTACAGAATGTACTAAGACATTTATCCATCGTCACCACCCAGTTATATCTCTACCCTGAATGAAGTCATTCGATTAGAGAAACCAGCAGAGCAGGTGCTGGATACAATATTTGAACTTTGAGTAATATGGTTTAACTTTAACTTTAAATTTAGAGATATGGGCAAATTGAAAAATTATGCAACAACTTACACCGATCCATCTGGGAAAGTTGTTAAGAAGAAGACATTTAAAGCTGAGAATATGAAGGAAGCTAAACAGCAGGCTCAAACATTTAAAAGCAGCATAGGTTACAATGGGCCAGGCAGATTAAAAACTGGTATAATAATTATTGATACCTAACAAGTTTTAATTGCTACTTCCCAAGCCTTAACAATGCTATTTTTGCCATGTGGAGTCCTAAAATAGGTTGACTATTTTTTGATATTTAAATATGGTTAAAAAGATAAAACATCCTCAAAAATGTTTGATCTTTTTTTATATCGTTTTATTTTAATTTCTTGTTGCTGATGCATTCTGTTTGGTTTTAGCATCTGACAACTTAAATAGGGTCTTAATGAGTTATAGATTTCAATGCTTTGAGTCGTTTGTTTATTCGCCTCAGCCAGAGTACTTAACTGTTCTGATAATCCAAACTCATCCTTCAGTATACCATTGACTCTCTCAGCTACCACATTTTCATACGGATCTCCGTTTTCTGTCATACTGATGGTGATCTTATTATTAATCAGTGTTTGTGTATACATTTTACTACAGTATTGCAATCCTCTGTCAGAGTGATGTATCAGATGCTGGTCTTTATACTGCCGGCTCTTAATCGCCATTTTCAGAGCCTTAAGAGTAGAAGAAGCTTCCATATTATTACAAAGTTCGTACCCCATTATTTGCTTTGAATAAGCATCTGTAATCAGATGCAAATAGCAATTGCCATTTTCCACAGTATCAATAAATGTGATATCAGCCGCCCATACCTGTTCCGGGCGATTAATGGTAAGATCCTTTATAAGGTTAGGGAATTTCTTCATCCAGTGTTTAGAGTTGGTAGTTACTGTATACTTTTCCCGTCTTATAATCAATAGCCCTTCGCTTCTCAAAAAGTCAAACAGTTTATCTCTTCCCATTTTTATTTGATCCTGTGAAAAATCATCCTGCAGCAGATAGTATAGCTTCCTGGTCCCTAATCGTGGCATTTGTCTTCGTAATTGCAATACCAAAGATTTAGCTCTCTCCATTTTCTTCTGGTATAGTGCTTTGAATTGAGTCTGCTTGTAATAAGCTTGTTTACTGTAGCCAAACAACTCACAAAACATACTTATTTTTCGGGGGCAGGTTTTGGCAAGCTCGTTAATTGTTTGGCTGCGTCTTTTTTTAAGATGCTGATACCTCCTGCCTGCTCGGCAATTGATATGAGCTTCTCATAGGCCAATATCTTAAGATTGGCTGCTTCTAACTGTTTTTCAAGTTTTTTAATGCGCTGTTTCTGGGGATCTTTCATCGGACGACCTATGCAATCTTTCTTTAGATAGTGCAATTTACCATATTTCCGATACCATTCCAAAACTCGTGTATGTCCTCCAATGCCGTACTTGAGCTGGATTTCATCCTTATTGAGAATCCCTCTTTCGTATTCTCGAACCACAGCTTTTTTAAAGGCTTCACTATAAGCCCGTGGAATAATCACTTTAATTTGTACCTCCTGTTTTTTCATTTTGCTGACTTTTATTAGTCAACTTTTTTCAGGACGTGACATTATTTTATTAAAAGCCCCCGGTGCTGATCCGGGGGCGTAGACAGAGCGAAAGTGAAATGTTCCAACAGAGCTAAGGGATTCTCACTTATTTTTCTGTGGGTCTTTTATACAGCGGACAGAAAATGCACTTCGAGTTTGAAAGTCAGCAACAACATCTTTATTAGACCATGCCACACTTGTACCAAAGCCAAAAGTAGATGACCAACAATAAGCTCCTTCTCCTTCCTGAACAAATTCCCATCTATTAAATTTCTTATCATAAAAAAGTTCACCACTGGGAAGAGCTGTAAAACCACTTTCATTTGTTGCACCGACATTTGGTTGTTTCCACAGGGTTCCAGTATCCTTTAATTTGCCTCTTACATCCTTGTAATATTGCCATGCTCCCAGATAGAAAAGTAATGTTTCCCACTCTTTTTTACTTGGAATATGCCAGCCATCCATACAAACACCCTGATTAGTTCCTATAAAACCATCATCAGAAGGCTTATATTGCATACTTTCAGCCCATCTGTATAACCGCCATAAATATTACAGTTCTCTTTCAGATTTAAATAACAATATTTCTCTATGATCCCATTATCTGATGTGCTATCTATATCTTCCTTTAGTCGCATTTCACCAAAATTCAGGTTTTCTACCATCCATGTCTGAGTACCGATCTTAACAGTACCGAAATAAGTAGAATCTCTTGGGTCAAATACTCCATTTACATAAACTCCAACTGTATCCCTAACAAGATCCTGGCCAACATGCGAGACAACCTCTATACTTTCCACATGTTTCTTTTCAGATAAGCCACTTCTGTTTATGGTTACTTTAAATGTATCTGTTTCAGTCGTAGCATCACCAATGTTAGGATTAACAGTTATCCAGTCCTGACTTGGAAGAAGTGAATAATTAAGTTTTCCTGTTCCCGTGTTTCTAAGTGTAAAAGACTTTGATGTTGAATCTAATCCAAAGTCGAGATGCTTTTCAGAAAACTCCGGATAAGAAATCTTATGCAAGGCAAAGTTGATCTCAGTGGTATTTGCAGAAGTAACTTTTGCTGTTTTTATTTCTTTAGCATAAGGTGGTTTTGAGACCTCAATTTTATAATCATCCCCCGGAATAAGACTTTTGAACATGAATTTCCCATCACTTGAGGTGCTCGTGGTATCATTTACCGGATTTAGCTTGACAGGTACTTCCTGCAAGGGCTGGCTGCTTGTTGTATCAGTCACGTGACCGCTGATTTCTCCATGAAGGATAATCTCCTCAGGTTTACAACGAAAAAGAGATATTCCTAAAGTACTTATGATAAGAATCCAAATTATCTTGCTTGATTCCGTTTCAGATCAGTTGATTATCCAAATTCTTCCTTATAGTTACACCACTAAAAAGCCAAAATCAATTTTTTTTTAAATCAAACCTCAAATAAAAAGGACTTCTAACAAAATGACCAAGCACCTTTATTACTGTCAGTAAATTCAAAAACGGACCATTATATTGTCAGATATCTGCTAAGCTCCTGAATCGTTATATACTTTTTTTTAGGCTGTGTCTCAAACCACATCCGCATTATAAAGCAGTCCAGCCAGTCAGGCGAACGTCCAATGTAATCTTTAATCCTCTCCTTTGGCATGAGGCGCAACTTACCGTCCTTGTCAGATTCATAGGTTCTCAACATAACAAGTTCAAGCATTATTGCTTCTTTCTCTTTCTCATGCAGGTCGCTTTTAATCCAAATCTGACTGGCTAGTTCCACCAGTATTTAACCGCACTCTGATTTTAGGTTCTGATAAGTCAAGTTTATCGGTTTACCATTATTGATAAAACCCTGACATTTAAGATTGTCCACAACCCCGTCAACAACGCCGTCTTCATCAACATGTATATGTGAACAAGTATATTAAGGCCTTTCAGGGCTTGACGTCGATAGATATGGCCCGACCTCCGGTTGCACCGGAGGTTATTCATATTCAGTCATTTTCATGACTGTTTTGTCAAGCCACTTACAAGGCTTTGGATCTGAATTAATTTTCGTTCCAGCATAGTATAGGGGAGGTGTAGAAATAGAGAATCCACATCCAATAACCTGATATTGAAGTAAGGAAGATTTGCATATAGGGCAGCTTAATTCTAAGTGGAAGAGGGTGATTTTATGATTTAAAGTATTTCACTCCTTACCTTGGATTTAAGAGGAGACAACATTCAGTGCGAGCTTGTGGTGCACATGGAAGGTTCGAACCGAGTCACGCCATTGGCGGGACGAGCTAGTGAGCGGAATAGATTCTATATTCTTCAGACAATGTTGGAAAATGGCCCTGTAAATAACTTTTCAATCCTTATAATTGACCATAGTAGATATTGTGCTTAGCACTTATTTAATTCTTTTCCAGGCACTCCCTGCATTATAATTAATTGCACTAAGCAAGAGGGTGTCACAGTATATAAAATATTTTTCTACTAAAGATCCCATTTGAATAATATCTGTTGTATCATGATTATCTTGAGAAACTGTTATATGTGTATAAAACCTGCCTGAAGATTCCAGAGTGTCATTAATATATCGATTATAAGTTGAATCAGGGGTAAATGCAAGTTTCATGGAAGTATTAGATGATAGAGGAGTCGAACATCCGGCGACCCCGCCACAGGAAATAAACCATTCCCATTCCCCAATCAGACTTGAAGAATATGCAATCGGCTTTTCTTTTTCACAACCATAGGAGGAGATCATCATCATAATAAAAAAAATCATTTTCTTCATGGTTGGATGCAAATACTTTAAGATCAATGTATTATTTGAAATTTCATTTTCTTAGTGGTTACTCGGCTGAAGTGGATATACGGTGTAACTTATCGATTAATATGATAAATAATGAGTTAATGTAGTCGAAGCATCTTTTAAATAGAAACTTACTCCGGAGACTCTGATTATTGCTTTCCCTTTAAGATCAGAATTATAAAACGAAACCTTGGCTGTTCCTGTTGAATCGGTTTGTATTTCAGGATTCCAATATATGGTTGTCCTTTTGTCAGGTGTCTGGATGTTCTTATTTTCATAATCAGGATTATAGAACTCTCTGGCCATGTAAATTCCCTGAAAGGGGAATATGATAGCTCCCCTGGGATTTCCCCTATATGAGTTTGAATAAGTCTTAAATGAAACGACGGGTAAGTATATTTTAGGATCCGTTGGAAGCAGGAACAGATCGTGTCCCATTACATCTTTTTTCCATTTTTGACCCGGTGGAGGTGGCGACAGAAATTGACTGTACTTACTTTCCGCCTCATATAGTTTAACATCCGAGATTTCATTTACGGGAATTGATGCCGCCCAACCATATGCATCAAAATCATGACATGGCGGACACTCGGATGCAGTCATTGGGGCTCCGTTCACAACTAAGATTGGGCTATAGCTTTTCCCTTTAGTGCCAAATCCGGTGGCCGTAAATGCTTTTTCTCCAAATTCCTCATAAATCATCTGAAAGAGGCTGGAATATTTTTCCCCTGTCGGATCTTTCTTCTCAAGATTTATACTGATATCAGGAGATGAATAACCTGAACGGTCAGATCTAGATATAACCTTTACTTCAGGCAGATTAATGTACTTGCGATCCGGACCTTTAGCCGAATCAATTTCACTAAATTTATTATCAAGGGCTTTGAGATATCCGGCTTTATACGATATAAAAGGTAATTCGTTATTCCTGTGAGTTATGACCGGAAGGGGAAATGTATCCAGGACAAAGCCAAGATTCCTGACCCTGTCTTTATTATTCTTATTTTGAATGAAATAATCATGGGAATTGTAATGGAAAGGAATTTCAATCTTAAATCTGTTGCTCTCATCAATATCAGCAATACCGTTGAAACCTGATTTAAAGTCAAGGTAACTGAGTTTACAGCCGGTGATTGACCTGGAGTTACTCAGATTATAAACAGATCCGCCGATGCAGAATCCTTTTTCGATCGGAAACCGGGCTTCCAATGTGTAGGTATACCGGATTGAATTCCAAAGATAATTCCGCCAGCCCTGCGTCATCATTAACAGGTCTCTTTTTGCGTTCCCGTCAGAGGTTGTATCAGAAAGGTTTAATAATCTGAAATCAATTGCACCTTTCAGTTCGGATGCAAGATAAAGATAGGACTCAATATCAGCTGAATATATTAATGAATCGCTTTTCGAAGCGTCTGCTACTGCCAGAGCAAGGGAGGATCTGACCGGATGATTGGAAGCGTCAGTTATATGTAAAGTCAGGATTACTTTTTCCCTCGGACGATATGCCTTTTTATCAGTTTCAACATTTATAAGCATCTTCTGATCGGACCGGTTATTGAACACCAGTCTTTCAGCCAACGGACGATACAGGCTATCAAAAAGTGTTATCTGTACAATACCTTTAGGATACAATTTAAGGGGAAGGTGGATTTTTAATGGTTTGTTGTCCAGCATTGTTTCAATCGAGGCATAAACAGCACCTCTTACAGAGATAAACAGATAATGCTTGTTTTTAGAACTATTCTGGTTGTTTCTTATCAGTATGTCTGTGGAATCAGAATCAAAATTCAAAACGTAGCCCTTTGGCTCTACATCCGGAAGTTTAAAAGAGTACCTTGTTCCTGTAATATTTATAAGTGCTTTGTAAGTGTGATTATATTCAGGTGTAAATTCAAACTTGCCAATTCCCGAATTCCCTCCTGATATGTGTCTGATCGTGTTATTGTTTTCGTCGGTAATATCAGCGCTAAATTCTGTTGGATAACCTTTTTTGTCTACTGCTTTATAGGCAATAACATTCCTGATTCCGTTAACCATCTTTCCGCTTTCGGGAAAGAATTGAAGATTAATCCCTGATTTCAGGGATATTGTCAAGCGTTGTTCTGTTATTACATTTTTTTCGGAAAGAATTAGTCTTATGTCGGCAAACGGGCAGGAAAGAGATGATGGAACAAAAAATCCCATAGATCCGTTTAAAGACGTTTTGAAACTGAAAGTTTTTCTTACGCTCAGTGTATCATTCAGCTTTACAAACACTTCAAGCTTCTTCTCACCGGCCAGGTATTCTTCTGGAAGAATTGTATGAATAAATAGGTCAACCGAGTCGCCTGCTGTGCCTTTATTGATCAGCGGATTCACAACAATATATTTATTGAAATTCGACTGATGAACCGGAATGTCCTTTTCAAAGAGGTATTCGTTTTGATAATTTCTCATATACTGAGTATATGACCTCAGGCGGTATATCCCATCCTTCGAATCCTTATTAAGTGAAAAATCACCCCTTGTCCTGCCATCCTTTATAAAGAATTTCAGACGGTTTTCCAACTTATTGTCGGCATTGATCAGATCGACATACAATATCTTACTTAAAGAAGTTGAATCCATATGCAGGTTGTCAAGCACAAATGCACTGAACCAGATTGTATCTCCGGCAAGATAATCGTTGCGATCGGTTTCGATATAAACGTTTTCCACCGCAACCAGGTTATTATTCATTTCCATAACGAGCGAATCGACTCCGATTCTATTTTTTTCAGTAGGGCGATGACTTTCAGAATAAAACAAATTGTCATTTTCCCACTTTGTAATTTGCTTTTGTGCATTAATATCTGGTATTACATAATAGTTCTTAGCCCAGAACGCAGATCTATATGGCTTTGATAATAGTTTTTCTGTCTCTGAATCAAAGGCCGAATATTTGTCCGACAATAAATACTTTCCCCTGAAGTTGATCTGCTGTGTCATTTCAGTTAACGCTTCCTGTGAAACCTGATCTCTTACAGCATTACATAAAAGGGAAGAATCAGGTACAACGGCGAAAAGATTGCTCCTGGAAATAATCTGATCAGATTTATTCTTTTGAATCAACCTGAAATCTTCATTCGCAATGACCCAGTCTATAAAGTAATCGCTTCTGTTTTCTCCCGTGTGAACAAATGAAATCTCAGCGGAGGAAGATTTGTTACTTTGCCATAATGATTGGGATAACAGAATTCGTTTCCTGTTTTCTGATTTGAACTGGCTGGTAATATGTATAATAGAAGTGTCTGTTACGTCAATATAATATGTATTCTTAGTTTTTCCCAGCTCGACCGTTACCATGGCAATCTGTTTTCCCTTGTTTGAAAAATACCCCTTACGGGTAATGAATCGTTCAGCAAATATTGGAAGGTTTACGTAGGGATCTATATTAAAATCCAATTTGTTTCCTGTAAGGCCTGGGATATTATTCGTTAATGCATAGCGTGAAATGTATGGTTGATAATTCTGAAAGCCGCTTTTGCTGACATTCATTTGCGCATAACTTTCAAACAGACTGTTAACGGTTGAATCGATCGATGCACTGAATCGGTAATATACAAGTTTCATTTGTGAATGATCCCGGGATTCCGAATCGTATCCTGACCGGAATTTTTCGAATGCTTTTTTAAAGATCAAATCATATTGTAAATGTTTATTGTCGCCTGAATAATTCTTATGAACTTCAAGAAGAGTAAGCGAAATCAAAAATGAATCAACCGGGTTGTTTATAATTACCGTCTTTTCTGTAAAACCGAACTTTCTGATATTTAGAGTAACCGGGAATTCAAGCGGGTCAATAATAAATTCTCCACTGAAATTTGACTTTGAAGATAATGTTTTATTGCTGAAAATGATATCTGCAAAACAAACCGGTGCATTTGAAGTAGATTGAGTTATCCTTCCTTTAACAAATCCTTCATTCTCAGTTTTTTTATTTTGGAATGATGAATTCAGGTTAAATGGTGGCTTGTAGCTTAATGTCCCGGATAATTCAGTGGCCCCAACGGAGAGCATGAATATTATAAGTCCTTTCAAAAAAAACTTAATCATAAATCATTCTGATTTTTTCCCTAAAAGGTTCATGACATCACGTGAGGTCAGTCATGAGCGGTAATTGTTACAGGTTAATTTAACAATTTGCCCAAATATTATGCCAAATATAGATTGGCATTACAGGAGGATTTAAAGGCAGGATTTTTCTTCACACTGGCTATGATGTCCTTGCAACAAAGAGGACCGAGCGTAAAGTCCTGACATATTATGTCGGGATAGCGAGGGGTCAGGTTGCAGGGAAGGAGAAGGAGGATGGGTTCAGAAGAGGGGAGATGGCAATTATTTTTTCTAAAGTTACCTTTTGACCCAGCCTCTTGGATTTTATAGTCGCGATTCGAATGCAAAACATAGGATGGAATGGTATTATCCAAAGACGACGTCTTTTCCTCATGCTACCCCCAACGGAATAAAAATGCCAACAGTAATGGAAAATCCATTACGGACCCAGTAATTTTTTGACAGTTAGGTGCGTCCTCATTTTTTAATCAGGTAGTAACTGTCATTTTGAAACCAATTGTATGAGGTTTCTTGAATTGAAGAATTACTTGAGATATATTGATTGAGGAAATTGTTTTCATTTGACATTTACGTTGATTTTCAGAGACTCACCACTCCCAAGCTTGGGAATCATGGCATGATAAACAACATTGTCAGGTTGGGTTAAAGCCTTTTGTATAATATCTATTGTAAGGGTCAATTCATCTTCCGGGCATTTATGCCTTAAATCATATAAAATGGTATCATTCAGGTTGCCGGAAGATTGTTTCCCAATTACTAAATCATATAGAGTAAAATCAATATCAGGATGACAAGTCCCGGTAACTTTGCTATCGTAATCTTCTTTGGATTGAATAAGAGTGCAGGTATTATTGAGATCAATCATAAGCGTATGTTTTGTGTTTGTACAGCCATATTCACTCTCAAAATGTTTTACAGTTAAAATTGTTTCAGTGCAATTATCTTTTTTACAGGCGGATAAAAAGAAGATTAAGATCAATGTATTTATTATTAAAGATTTCATTTTCTATCAGCTTTAGTTATATTTTGCGATGATTAATTTACTATACTTTTTGGCATGAAAGTATTTCCGGAAGAATTATTTTGTCCTGATGTCCAGCTTTACGGAAATGTCTGGCGCCGCTTGTGGCGGGGCTGTCTTGACGTTTTTACTCCATGGTTATCAACAACTTAATGGAGATTCCTCATCACGCCCTGCGTGATTCGGAATGACAGGGCATTTTTTTACATTGGGAGGAGGGAAGCAGGGGCGTTTCGCATAAAATCTTCTTAACACAGTCAACTCTTGTTTGAAACGCCCCTGCTTCCCTCCTCAATCCGTAAAAAGAAACAATGTCATCCTGAACGAAGTGAAGGATCTCATCGTTCTGTACATAAACAGGTGTGGTTTGTATTTTTGATCAGAATCTTTATTCGGTTTTAAGACTTCAAGACGTTCCGCGAAGCAGAAGAGACAGTCGACCAACGGCCGACGTAAAAACTGATTTACTTTTTTGGCGGGTCTTTGATACAGCGGACAGAAACTCCCCATGTGTAATAAAAATTATCTGGTTTAAATAATGAAGTAGCTTCTGTAGCAAGGCTACCACCTCCCAAAGGACATGGATATGGATCCCACCACCACAAGTTGGCTGCCCAGAAACCCTCATTAATACCCTGATTCCAAAAACGATTGTCAGAAGGAATTGTATCACAGGGGTCATCTGGTCCTGACTCCCCTCCAAGTAGTATTCCGAAACCTAATTCATTTAATTTCACAATGTTATCAGCATGACCCAAATAATCATATAAAGTTCCCCATTCATGTCCAGTTGGTATATGCCACCCAATAGGGCATATACCTTGAGTGGTACCTGTAATTCCTTCATCAGAAGTACTATATTGCATCATCTCATGCCATCGATATAATCCTCCGTACATTTCACAATCATAACACCACTTCTCTATCATCCCGTTATCCTCCTGGGATTGGCTTATAGGAATCATACTGCCAACATTAAGGTTTTCTGCCATCCATATCTGTGTCCCGATGGTTACTACATTGTAATAATTAAAATCCTGATCCATCACACCATTCAACAGGACATAAACCGTATCCCTTACAAGATCAAGACCAACATGTGAAACGACCTCTATGCTTTCTACATGCTTTTTTTCAGATAATCCGGTTCTGTTTATGGTCACTTTAAACGTATCTGTTTCAGTTGTAGCCTCACCGATATTAGGATTGACATTTATCCAGTCCTGACTTGGAAGAAGTGAATAATTAAGTTTCCCTGTTCCGGTGTTTTTAATTGTAAAAGACTTTGATGTTGAATCAAATCCAAAGTCGAGATATTTTGGATAAATCCTCGGATAAGGGATTCTATGCAGGGCAAAATTAACCTCAGCGGTATTGCCAGAAGTCACAGCAACACTCCTTACACTTTTAGCAAAAGGTGGTTTTGAAACCTCAATTTTATAATCCCCCGGAAGAAGACTTTTAAATAGGTATTTCCCGTCACTTGATGTGCTTGTAGTATCATTTAGCGGATTCAGTTTAACTGGTACAGCTTGAATGGGCTGGTTGTTTGTTGTATCAGTCACTTGACCGCTGATCTCTCCATGAAGGATGATCTCCTCAGGTTAACAACGTAACAGGAAAATACATATGAGGCTACAAATGAGAATCCAAAAATACTTAAAGGATTTCATTGTTCATCAGTTTATGTCTTGCTCAAACAAAGTTACACCAGCCAAAAGCCAAAGTCAAGTTTATTTATCTTTTGGACATACCCCAATAATAACATCCTCAAATTCTGTTTTGCTCTTAAAATGGACTTAAGGGGAAATTTGCAAATGGAAAAATGAAAAATGGGGATACTTTTTTTAGCATTAGCATAAAAGTATCCTCCTGTATATATTTGTATTTCCACACACAAAAACAGGAGGATACTAAATGAACTTTAGCCATTTAGCTAATAAGTCACGGTACAAAATAACAAAATTTTCGGGGATACTTTCAAAAGAACTCGATAAAACTGCAAGAAGATTTATTCAGGAAGCTATCTATGGCATCATAGCGTCACAATCTGTAATGCTTACAGAGATTGGGAGACAAGTTCAAAGCCGGGTATCATTAAAGGAAATTGAAGAAAGATTTAGCAGGCAATTAAAAAAGCCTGGGATATGGAGTTGCTTACAGAAAAGTATCTTATCATTGGCTAGTGAGAGGGTAAAGGAAAGGACTTTATTGATACTTGATTTAAGTGATCTTAAAAAACCATAAGCAGAAAAGATGGAATATCTTGCAAGAGTGAGAGATGGCAGTCAGGGAGGAGAGATTGTTGATGGATACTGGACCAAACAGGTTATAGCATCCGAAGTAGGCAGAGATGAAATAACTCCTGAGAATAATGTTATAAGGATTATTGAAGGTAAAGAAGTCCGGTTCCCCATAAGGTATGGCTTCATGCCAGTACATTTGCCTGGGTTTAAAAATCCATTGACAATGGTAGTTATTAAGGGATTCAGTGGCCAGCCCATGATCCTGTTAACTTCAATATGGTCAAATTCCCCAAAGGATCTGTGGTTTTTTATCTCAGTTTACCTTAAACGATGGAGTATAGAAGAAACAATACGATTTATCAAACAAACCTATGATCTGGAAAATATAAGAGTCTTAAAATATATCCGTCTGCAAAATATGATGGCTTTGTTATTAGCTGTATTTTATTTTGTGGCTATCATACTTGATCAAACTCAAAAACTTACTGTAATGGCAGGTCATGTTCTAAAATGCGCTAAACGAGTTTTTG
>Ga0315295_10003544_pt1 | contig 13283 bp, 12 predicted proteins | sample YL17G14_0_MG_FD_204453 | JGI IMG/M metagenome (GOLD analysis project Ga0315295, IMG submission 204453) | Sediment microbial communities from Yellowstone Lake, YNP, Wyoming, USA - YL17G14_0 | ecosystem: Environmental > Aquatic > Freshwater > Lake > Sediment | place: USA: Wyoming | collected... | reverse complement strand
GAAACCACAATGATTTTATAATGATCATTCAGATGTTTTAAACCTTCGCGGCTTCCAGGCATAACCGGCAGATTCCTGAAAAACCCCGGGGCACTTACCCATTTTCGTTGATTTTGAAATGCTTCCGCCTCAAGCAACCCTGCAACATCATTGACATTAAGACGTCGTCCGGTCTCTGCTTCATGTAATTCAAAAAACCTGGCGTAAATATCGACCAGAACACCATCCATGTCCACGAGAATCCGTTTCATTTATGTTCGCAATTTTTAATAAATTTTAAGGTATGAAAATAAAAAAAAGCAGAACCAAAAAAGCCTAATTAGTTCAATTTAATTTACATTTACCTGCCATAACTTAAAAATAACTACTGCCAACATAATGTGCAAAGCCTGTTTCAGAACTGGACAGAAAGTTGCATTTGATTCAAAGAAACGAAAGTAATGACTGGAAGGGAAGTTCTTCAGTATTAATTGAGAAACAATTTAAACTAAATAACCATGATAAAAAACAAAAATCCAAGAGTTAGCCCGCTGGTGACAATTATGATGTTATTATTGACTGTCCCGGTTATTGCGCTAAATGCAGCCTCAAAGCCCAAACAACAGTATTATGAAATAAGGATATACCATGTCAAGCAATCCTCTCAGTTGGAACGGATTGACAGCTATCTTGAATATGCCTTCATCCCGGCTATGCATCGTGCCGGAATTGATAAAATTGGTGTATTTAAACCTGTGGAAGCCGATACGGCATACGGAAAATTGATCTATGTCTTTGTTCCGTTAAAAAATGTTGACCAGTACCTGAAATTATCTGCTCAGCTATCAAAGGATAAGGAATATCAGAAAGCAGGAAAAGAATTTCTTGATGCACCATATACTGATCCTCCATTCGCCAGATATGAAAGCATACTGCTTAAAGCTTTCAGGGACATGCCTCAGTTCAGGGCGCCGGTATTTGATACACCTGTTGGCGAACGGATCTATGAATTGCGAAGTTATGAGAGTGCAACTGAAACCAAAGCTGCAAAAAAGATAGATATGTTCAACCAGGGTGGAGAAATAAAACTCTTTGAAAGTCTGAACTTTAATGCTGTTTTCTATGGTGAAGTACTGATGGGCAGCCACAAACCGAACCTGATGTACATGACCACTTTTCAGGATATGACAACCCATGATGCGAAATGGAAGGAATTCTCAAGCTCTCCGGAATGGAAGAAACTTTCCGGCCTCGAAGAATACAAAAACACTGTATCAAAAGGCAGTCCGTATCTTTTACATCCGGCATCCTATTCGGACTTCTAATTTTACCCCCCAACCCCCCTAAAGGGGGGCCAGGTAAGTAAAGATAGTATCAAAACCCCCCTTTAGGGAGGTAGGGGGGTCAAGCAGGAAATTCTATTTTAGAAATCGCCTGTTCAACCTCACCATTGGTTAGCTCATGATCTGGCAGGTTATTGTCGAAATACTTCTCATAAGCAGAGATGTCGAAATGGCCATGTCCGCTAAGGTTAAACAGTATCGTCCTTGTAGCTCCTTCCAGGTCGGCCTTTCTTGCCTCATCAAGAGCACCGGCTATGGCATAATTCGATTCGGGAGCCGGAAGAATGCCTTCAGTCCTGGCAAAAAGCACACCAGCTTCAAAGCATTCCCTTTGCATCTTTGCCTTTGCTTCGATAAATCCATCCTTAAGCAGCTGGCTTACAAGCATTCCGGCGCCATGGTAACGTAATCCTCCTGCATGTATCTTCTCGGGTATGAAATTATGTCCAAGAGTGAACATGGGAAGGAGGGGGGTCATCCCTGCAGAATCACCGAAATCGTACATAAATTTACCTTTCGTAAGCTTTGGGCATGAAGATGGCTCAACTGTAAGCAGGCGTGTCTTTTTCCCATTTACCAGATTTTCCCGTAAGAAAGGAAATGCTATTCCCGAGAAGTTCGATCCCCCGCCGAAGCATCCTATTACAACATCGGGATAATCATCTGTTTTTTCCATTTGCAGTAAAGCTTCCTGTCCCATGATGGTCTGGTGAAGTACAACATGATTGAGTACACTTCCGAGAGAATATTTGGTATAAGGGTCTTCGGCTGCGATTTCCATAGCTTCCGAAATTGCAATACCCAGACTCCCGGGAGATTCCGGATCCAACTCAAGAGCTTTCCTGCCAGCAGCTGTCATAGTGGATGGCGATGGAACTACCTTTGCATTATAGACGTTCATTAAAAGTTTGCGACCTGGTTTCTGGCTGTAGCTGACTTTTACCATGAAGACCAGCAGTTCAAGTCCGAAGTGATGGCATGCAAAACTCATTGCGCTTCCCCACTGTCCCGCTCCGGTCTCTGTGGTAATCCTTCTGACTCCCTCTTTTTTATTGTAATAAGCCTGTGCAATGGCAGTGTTGGCTTTATGGGAACCTGAATAATTGCCTCCTTCGTATTTGTAGTAGATTTTGCTTTTTGTACCCAGTGCTTTTTCAAGGTTAATAGCCCTGAACAGAGGAGATGGACGATAAATCTTGTAGAGGTCAATAACTTCATCAGGTATATCAATATACCTTTCGGTTGAAACCTCCTGTTTTATAAGCTCCATAGGGAAAACGGCAGCGAGAGCCTCCGGACCGATAGGTTCACGAGTTAACGGGTTAAGCGGAGGCATTGGCTTATTGGGCATATCCGCTACAATATTATACCATTGACGTGGCATTTCCTTTTCGCTCAGTAAAATTTTTGTTGTCTTCTTCATAGCTTTAATTATTAAGTGGTTATTTAAAAATTTCTAAACAAAAAAGGCATGCTGTGAACAGCATGCCTTTACGGGTAAATATCTTAGAAGATTATATAACGGCCTTATTCACAGCTTAATTTTGTACGCTGCGCCAAGACCAGATATATAATGTTCCTGTTTTCATGGCATCAAAAATAGTTAAAAATTTTAATTTCCAATAAAAAATGGATTTTTTTTAAAGATTTTAAAGAAAAATGGTCAATAATCTGGCAGATTGTCATTCTAATAAATACGATTCATTCATGAACAACCGCTCCTGTCTTCCGCAAATCATCAAAAAATCCCGGATATGATTTCGCTACACAATGTGAATCCTTTATAAATACAGTTTCTGTGGCACCCAGTGCTGCGACGGTTGCTGCCATTGCAATACGGTGGTCATCATGAGAACTTACTCTTGCTCCAATAACCTGTCCTCCTGTAATAATTAAATAATCATCCTTCAATTCTATCCTGATATTCATTTTGCGAAACTCTTCCAGGAGAGCAGCAGCACGATCGCTTTCTTTATGCAAGAGACGCCCGGCACCTTTAATTTTTGTAACACCTTCACAGTAAGATGCAAGTGCAACAAGAGGAGGGAACAGATCAGGCGACTCTGTAGCATCGAACTCAAAAGCTTGTAAAGCCGATTTTGAAACTTCGATCCGGGCATCTGATATTTTCATGTTCGCACCTGCCTTCTCCAGCGCTTTCAGGATTGCCATATCGCTCTGAAAACTGCCGGTATCCAGGCCGCTGACTGTTAAATTTCCATTTATAGCTCCCGCAACAAGGAGGAATGAACCTCCGCTCCAGTCGCTTTCAACTTCGTAGTTACCCGGAAGGTATTTTTGCTGTCCCTCAACTTTGAAAAGCTCATAATTTTCATTTGAGATTTTTATTCCAAAATCTTTGAGTAACCCGATTGTCATATCAATGTAGGGTTTGCTTTTGAGATCATAAACTTTTATCCTGGAATCGTCAAATGCGAGAGGCAGCGATATAAGTAACCCTGTCAGGAGCTGGGAACTTATTGACCCATCAATTTCGCAATAGCCTCCCTTCAGAGGTCCCTTAATTTTCAGAGGAAGAAATCCGTCGCTGCTTATACATTTTGCTCCCAGCTGACTTAATGCATCGCCGATCATCTGCATAGGCCTCTTTTTCAATGATCCGGCACCGGTCATGATTATCTCCTCATCATACAAAGCCGCAACAGGTGAGAACATTCGTATCGCCAAACCTGATTCTCCGCAATTTAGCTTCTTCTCTTTCAATTCTCCGGTACCAGTTATTTTCAGTCTGTCAGCTTCAGGTTCTACTCTGGCGCCAAGACTGACAGCAATGCTCATGGCAGCAAGAGAATCATCACAGTATGATGGATTCAGAATCTGGCTTTGTCCGTCAGCCAGCATAGCAGCAGCAATTGCCCTTTGAGTCATGCTTTTTGAAGGAGGAGCTTTTATATGACCGCTGACAAATGAGGGCTCAACAGATCTTTCCATAAGTTGTACAAATTTTTATTCTTCTGAACTATGGTTAACAACACCATTGTTCATTATTCTCATCTGGTGATTGATTGACTCCTGGTGTATGGCTTTGAAGATCGTATCGATCACCTCTCTGCTGAGACCTTTTGCCTGACCATTTAGCATGACCTTTTTTATAATTTCATCCCAGCGTGTTGTTTGCAAGATAGTAATATTATTTTCCTTTTTATACTGACCTATGGTTTCTGCAACTTTCATTCGTTTTTCAAGAATATCAATAAGAGTATCATCAAACACATCGATCTGCTGTCTTAATTCTCCGAGGATATCTAGTAATCTGGGATCAGATGGTACGGGGCTTCTAAGAATCAACCGGCTCAGTAACTCCTTCAGATCGTTGGGCGTGAGCTGCTGGGCTGCATCGCTGAGAGCCTTGTCAGGATCAATATGCGATTCAAGCATAAGCCCGTCAAAATTAAGATCCATTGCCTTCTGCGAGATTTCATAAAGATATTCCCGGGATCCTGATATATGACTCGGGTCGCATATGATGGGCAGATCAGGTATACGTCGGCGGAGTTCTATGGGCAGCTGCCAGTTGGGTTGATTCCTGTAAATTGTCTTTTCATATGTGGAGAATCCGCGATGAATAGCTCCGAGCCTTGTGATTCCTGCCCTGGCAATACGTTCAATTGCACCGATCCAGAGTTCAAGATCGGGATTAATCGGATTTTTAACGAGGACCATAACGTCAACTCCGTTTAAAGCGTCCGATATCTCCTGTACTGTGAAAGGATTAACAGATGTCCTGGCACCTATCCACAGCATATCAATCCCATACTTCAGCGCTTCATAAACATGTTTTTCGTTGGCTACTTCGGTTCCCACCATAAGTCCGGTTTCCTTTTTTACATTTCTCAGCCATTTGAGCCCCTCTGTCCCAACTCCTTCAAAGGAATTCGGGCGGGTTCTCGGTTTCCAGATTCCTGCCCGGAATACACACACTTCCTTAATCTGGGCCAGCTGGGTCGCTGTAGCCATAACCTGCTCTTCGGTTTCAGCACTGCACGGACCGGAGATAAGAAAAGGCCTGGCTTTATAGCCTCTCCACTCTTGTGCTAGATATGTTTTCAATTCAAGTACCATGATACATCATTTTTAGTTCAGAATCTTTCTTATTTTGTTGGCTTCTTCCATAAGAGCTTTCAGACCATCTTTGTCCTTTTCTGAAATCATCTTTCTGAAGAGGCTCATTTTTTCAATATAATTGTCCATCACTTCAATGATGAACCGGGAATTTTCCAGGAAAATGGGAGCCCATGTCTCTCCGTTACTTTTAGCCAGACGTACGGTGCTTTCAAAACCTCCGCCAGCGAGCGTAAGGATGTTCTGTTCTTCACGTTCTTTATCCAGAACGCTCAGGGCGAGGGAAAAAGAGGTTATGTGCGAAATATGTGATACATAAGCCACATGAATATCATGATCGCTTGAATTCATATAAACTTTCCGCATATTCAGCACATCAAGCATTCTTTCAACAACACTCAGGGCATCTTTATCACTCAGTTCGACATCGCAGATAATAGCGTTCTTATAATCGAAAAGCCTGCCAATGGCAGCCAGGGGACCGGAAAATTCTGTTCCGGCCATCGGATGTAAAGCAACATATCGTCCGCGATTAGAATGATGTTCAGATATTCTTGCAATTTTCCCTTTTGTCGATCCCATATCGGTTACAACCTTCGATGTTCCTCCCATCCTGTCCAGTACTCCCGGCAGCATTTCACAGTTGGTATCCACAGGAGTGCTGAGAATTATAAGGTCGCTCCTGTCAACAGCATTTTCAAGAGTGTCTGTTTCATCAACCAATCCGCACAGCTGTGCGATATTCCTGTGTTGAAGGTTTGAATCAACTCCTATTATTTTGTCAGCAAATCCACGTTTGCGGAGATCTATCATCATTGAGCCTCCGATGAGGCCGATTCCTACTACAGCTACTGTCATTCTGGTGATTGGTAATTAGTTATTGGTGATTGTTTAATATTTGTTGCTTGTTACTGGTTGCTGCGCAAAATATTTTTTATTCTTCGTTTTGCTTCCTCAAGTCTTTCATTATCAGCACATAGAGAAATACGTATATACCGCTCTCCCTGGCTTCCGAAAATGAAACCAGGAGTCAGAAATACATGAGCTTTTTTAAGGATCTCCTCGACAAATGCTTCACAACTTTTAACTTCATCAGGGATACATCCCCATACAAAGAGACCGACCTGATTTTTATTAAAGCTGCAATTCAGCAGTTCCATTATTGATTCTGCAACTATACGTCGTTCCTTATATGCTTTATTAACAGTATCATACCAAGATTCTGGATTATTAAGGGCCTCAACGGCTGCGAGCTGAAGCGGCAAAAACATACCTGAATCCATATTGCTTTTCACCTTCAGGATGTTCCTGATGTAATCCCGGTTCCCTGCCACCATTCCGATTCTCCAGCCTGCCATATTGTGCGATTTGCTTAATGAATTGAGCTCAATAGCTGTTTCCATGGCGCCATCAGCAGCCAGAAGACTGATATAATCTTTGTTAAGGATGAAACTATAAGGATTGTCGTTGCATAAAAGAATATTATGACCGGCAGAAAATGAAACCAGCTCTCTGCAAAGTGCTGCAGAACCTTTGGTGCCGGTAGGCATGTTAGGGTAGTTTGTCCACATGAGTTTTACCCTGCTCAGATCGCTTTTCTCAAGTTTATCCAGATCGGGAAGCCATCCGTCTTTTTCGTCAAGATTATAGTACTTTATTTTCCCGCCGACCAGATTAGTCACTGAAGAATAGGTGGGATAACCCGGGTTTGGAACAAGAACTTCGTCACCGGGATTAACGAAAGCCATACTTATATGCATAATGCCCTCCTTGCTGCCCATAAGAGGAAGTATCTCATTTTCAGGATCAAGCCTGACTTTGAAATATTTAAGATACCAGTCAGAAAAAGCTTTTCGCAAAGCCGTGCTACCGTTATAGCTCTGATAACCATGGACATCAGGTTTATGGGCTTCATCTGCCAGGCGCATGATTATATTATCCGACGGCGGCTGATCAGGGCTCCCTATTCCAAGGTTAATAATATCAGCGCCTGTGCTGCGCATCTGATCAATTTGCCTGAGCTTCTGAGAAAAATAGTATTCCTGAACAGTATTTGTGCGATCAGCTGGTTTAACTTTCATAAAGCATATCTCCTTTATTATAAATACCAAGAAACTCTAAATTACTTGTATATTTTAAAAGAACAGATTCAATTGATCCGATGTCTGAATTGTCAGGAAGTTCAAGATCGAGATAAAACATATATTCCCAATCGCCATTAAGCCGCGGAACTGACTGAATTTTAGAAAGATTGATATTCATTTCTGCAAGTTTTACCAGAACAGCTGCAAGGGAACCGGGTTTATGTCCGGTTGCAAAACAGATTGAGACTTTATTGCCGTCTTTGTTCCCCTTTTCTTCGCTTCCGATCACCAGGAACCTGGTATAGTTTTTCTTATAGGTTTCAATGCCAGGTGCAAGGATCTCGAGTCCATAAATTTCAGCCGCACTGGCAGATGCAATAGCAGCGATTTTCTTCAGCCTGTGTTCTGAGATCATTCTGGCACTTCCTGCAGTATCATCTGATTCAACCAGAGTTATATCAGGGTATTGGTTCAGAAAAGTCATACACTGGGCCAGTGCAATGGGGTGGGACCGGATCTGCTTTATGTCGTTGATTGTCTGACCAGGAAGAGCCATCAGGTTCTGTCTTATCCTGAGATTATGTTCCCCGAGCATTTTCAAGCCCGATTCCCTGATCAGGGAATAATTATAAAGGATGCTTCCGGAACGGGCATTCTCTATCGCCATCATTGCCAGGTCAGCTTTGCCCTCAAGGACAGAGCTCAGGGTCATATCAAAGGTCGAGCAGGGGACAATATCAATTTCATCATAGCAGAAATATTGTCTTGCTGCCACTTCGTGAAAGCAACCCTTCTCGCCTTGTACTGCAATTTTCATCTTCTGATTGTATTAAAAAAAGAAGGGTCCCGTTTCGGGGACCCTTGCTTTTATATATAATTTCTTATTTGTATACAAAAATCCCTTTATCTCTTTTTATAATAAAAAAAGAAGTAGAAATAAGAGAAGAAATAGTTGTACACAATATTCATTTTTTCGGTTTATTGGCTTACAAAAGTAATGTTAATTTTGAAAAACACAAATAAATATTAAAAAATATTGCAGTTTACTGTAAATATTTAAGAAATACCTATGTGAAACTCTGTGACTTCTCTGAGATCTCTGTGCGTTTAACCCCCCATCCCCCCTAAAGTGGAGCTTATTAAACAATATAAGGACTAAAGTCCATATATTGTGCATGTCCTCTAACCACGGCTTTAAAGCCGTGGTTAGCAGATAATTATGTATCCGGGCTTTAGCCCTTAAAATCTTCAGTAATATTAAGTCCCCTTTAGGAAATTAGGTGCAATTACCTGCTTTTGTGTCGTGATTTAAGAATTTCTTCAATATCTGAAAAGGATACCTTTCTTGTTTTGAGAAGGATCAGAAAATGATAAAGCAGGTCAGCTGCTTCGTTTTTAAGCAGTTCCGGATTATCATCTTTAGCTTCAATTACAAGCTCAACCGCTTCTTCCCCGACTTTCTGGGCAACTTTATTTATCCCCTTTTTAAATAACCTGTTAGTATATGAATCCTGTACATCATTGTCAATTCTTTGATTGACAACTTGTTCAAGTTCATATATAAATCCTTTGGACGTCTCTTCACCAAAACATGATTTTTTACCTGTATGGCAAACAGGTCCTTCAGGATTCACCTTAATCAGCAATGCATCGTTATCGCAGTCTGCTGTTATTTCTTTAACAAACAGGTAGTTACCTGAAGTTTCACCTTTAGTCCAGAGACGGTTTTTGCTCCGGCTGAAAAATGTAACTTTCCTTTCGTCAAGAGTCTTATTATAAGCTTCTTCATTCATATACCCGACCATCAGAACCTGAAGGGTACTATTATCCTGAATCACAACTGGTACGAGACCATTATCTTTGTCAAAGTTTATATCCATTGTTTATCAATTAAGGGCTAAAGCCCCATTATTGGCAGTATGCTTTAACCCCAGCCTTAGGCTGGGGTTTTGCAGTCATATAGATCAGGACTTTAGTCCTTATATTTTTATATTCTTATATTGATCCCTTTCCCAGCCAGGTACACCTTAAGTTCAGGGATCGATATCTCCCCGTAATGAAAAATGCTTGCTGCCAGCGCGGCACTGCATGTGGTCTTTGCAAAAACCTCCCTGAAGTGATCCATTGTTCCTGCTCCTCCGGATGCAATAACAGGGATATTCACGCTTTTACTCACTTCCATGGTAATCTCGATTGAAAATCCAGATTTTGTGCCGTCAGCATACATTGAAGTGAGAAGTATTTCACCCGCCCCATATTTCTCCGCCTTTAAAGCCCAGTCGATTGCTTTTACATGAGTTGAAGTGCGGCCTCCGTCGATATAGACAATCCACTCATTCTTTACAAATTGTGTATCGATTGCAATAACAACGCACTGACTGCCGAACTGCTTTGCGACCTGGGTTATTAATTTCGGATTCCTGAATGCAGAACTGTTGATGCTTATCTTATCAGCACCAGCCCTTATCAGAAGAGCGACATCATCAATAGTTTCTATGCCTCCGCCTACCGTAAAGGGAATATTGATTTCTGATGCAACTCTTTCAACAAGATCCACAAGGGTTTTCCTTTTTTCAATTGTTGCAGTGATATCCAGGAAGACCAGTTCATCGGCACGCTGAACAACATATCTTTTTGCCAGCTCTACCGGATTTCCAGCATCGCGGATATCAATAAAATTGACACCTTTAACTGTCCTTCCGTCTTTTATATCCAGACAGGGAATAATTCTTTTCTTTAACATAGCCTGCTAAGGTGTTTTAGATCCAGAATTCCTTCATATAAAGCTTTCCCGATAATGGCTCCCTCACAGCCAATTTGCGACAATTCTTCTATCTCCTTTATTGAAGAGATGCCTCCGCTGGCAATCAGATTAATATCCGGAATCTCAAGTATCTCTTTATACAGATCAGTCGATGGTCCCTGAAGCATGCCATCTTTCTCAATATCAGTGCAGATAGTGTACCTTATACCCTTTGACCTGTAATCAGCAATAAACTTAATTATGTCAGAATCTGAACTTTCAGTCCATCCTTCAGTTGCTATTTTACGGTTTACAGAGTCTGCTCCAAGGATGATCTTTTCTGCTCCCCATTTAGCCAGCCATTCAAGAACCAGAGCCCTGTCAGTAACGGAAATACTTCCACATGTTATCTTACTTGCACCGCTGCTGAATGCAATGTTCAGATCATCAGCTGACCTTATACCTCCTCCGAAATCAATCTCCAGTGTTGTCCCGGAAGCAACCTTTTCAAGGATTTTGTAATTAGTTATTCGTTTGTTCAGTGCTCCGTCAAGATCGACCATGTGGATATATTTAATTCCGTGATCCTCAACCTGCCTGGCTACTTCAAGAGGGTTACCGCTATAAACCTTTTTAGTAGAAAAATCGCCTCTTGTAAGTCTTACACATTTTCCTCCGATAATATCGAGTGCAATAATAATTCTCATAGCTCAAGGAAATTCTTCAGAATCTTCATACCGGTTCCAGCTGATTTCTCAGGGTGAAACTGGACCGCATAAAAGTTCTCTTTGTGCATTGCGGCGCTGAATGGCAGGACATAATCGCAAATCGCGGAAGTATAGTCTGTTATTTCAGCATAGTAACTATGAACATAATAAACGTCCTCATCAGCTCTGACTCCTTTGAAAAGAGTGCCTTTCAATGCCGAAAAATCATTCCATCCCATGTGAGGCACTTTGTCAAAAAGTGGAAATTTCTTTACAACGGCGTCAAAAATACCAAGGCATTTTGTGCAGCTTTCATCTGAAAAACTGCACATAAGATGCAATCCGAGGCAAATACCGAGTACCGGCTGTTTAAGCGAAATTATTACCTGATCAAGTTTCCTTTCTTTCAGATATTTCATTGCAGAACCTGCTTCTCCTACACCGGGGATAATGATTTTATCGGCTGAAAAAAGATCTTCCTCACTGTCAGTTAGCTTATTCTCAAATCCCAACCGGTTAACAGCATTCTGAACTGATTGAATATTACCGGCACTATATTTTAATATTGCTATCATAATGATTCTTTTGTGGATGGCATACTAAAGTTTTCTGTCTTTTTTACAGCCATCTTAAGAGCTCTTGCAAAAGCTTTGAAAACTGCCTCAATTTTATGATGGTCATTCTCACCCTCAGCTTTAATATTCAGATTGCATTTTGCATTGTCACTGAATGATTTAAAAAAATGAAAGAACATTTCAGTCGGGATTTCACCGATCATTTCATTCCTGAAACTAACATTCCATACAAGCCATGGACGACCACTGAAATCAATAGCAGCCTGTGCAAGCGAATCATCCATTGGCAACAGAAATCCATACCTCTCAATTCCCTTTTTATTCCCCAAAGCCGCTGATACTCCCTCCCCCAGAGCAATTGCCACATCTTCAATAGTATGATGCAGATCAACTTTCAAATCGCCTTCTGCCTTAATGAAAAGATCTGTTTCGCTATGTTTTGGTATCTGTTCAAGCATATGATCGAAAAATCCGATTCCTGTTCCGATTGTACTTCTTCCTGATCCATCAAGATTTAATTCCAGTAAGATTGTAGTCTCTTTTGTTTTACGTTCTCTGAAAGCTCTTCTTGGTTCTGTTTTCAGATAATTATAGATTTCGTTCCAGTCGAGAGTACTTAATACAGCATAAGGATGTTTCTCACTGTCTATTAAAATAGCTTTGCATCCAAGATTCTTTGCAAGCCCTAGATCAGTCACCCTGTCGCCTATAACATACGAAGAATCAAGATCTATACCCTGCGAAAGGTATTTTGTCAGCATCCCGGTTCCGGGTTTCCTTGTTGGAGCATTTTCTTCAGCGAATGTCCGGTCAATAAAGATTTCTGCAAACTCAATTCCTTCACCCTTAAGGATCTGTAGCATTTTATTATGCGAAGGCCAGAACATATCTTCAGGAAATTTTTCAGTCCCCAGACCGTCCTGGTTGGTAACCATTACCAGTTCATAATCAGTCTCTCTGACTATTTTTGACAGGGCCGTGATCACACCGGGCAGAAACCGGAATTCCTCAATAGTGTCCGCGAGCTCGTTACCTGAGTCTTTAATTATCGTACCATCCCTGTCAATAAAAAGAACCTTCTTCATAACCTGATTTTTCGAAGTGCTCCGATTAGTTTGTTATTTTCATTAATTGTTCCGACTGTTATCCTTAAACATCCGGGAACAATCTTGTTCCTGTTCCTTACAATGATCTTATTATCAAGTAGTTTTGAATAGATCAAATCAGCATTCCTGGTCTTTACAAGGAGAAAATTCGAATCGGATGGAAAGACCTTTTCAATTATACTTAATTTTTTAAGATTTTGTGCAAGTCTCTCTCTCTCAGTTTTGATCCTTGTGATCCTTTTTTTCAACAGCTCAATTCGTGTCAGACATTTTAATGCCGCCTTTTGATTGATAGAACTGATGTTATATGGCGGCTTCATTTTGTTGAAATATTGAACTATGAAAGGATCCATAAATGCCATCCCTATCCTTGCAGCAGCTAGTCCCATGGCCTTGCTGAAGGTTTGCATCACTAGCAGGTTTCGGTAACTGCTTACCTTAGTTTTAAAAGAGGGACGTTCCGAAAAATCAATGTATGCTTCATCAATGACAACAATACCGTTAAAAGCAGAAATAATGGATTCAATGTCTGATTCATTCATTGAATTTCCGGTTGGATTGTTTGGTGAGCAGATAAAGATCAGTTTCAGCCCCGGATCTTTGATAAGGAATAATGTTCTTTTAATATTAATCTGGAAATCAGCGAAAAGTGGGATCTTAACC
>Ga0315295_10003541_pt1 | contig 13289 bp, 9 predicted proteins | sample YL17G14_0_MG_FD_204453 | JGI IMG/M metagenome (GOLD analysis project Ga0315295, IMG submission 204453) | Sediment microbial communities from Yellowstone Lake, YNP, Wyoming, USA - YL17G14_0 | ecosystem: Environmental > Aquatic > Freshwater > Lake > Sediment | place: USA: Wyoming | collected... | reverse complement strand
CGACTGCCACATTTATATGCCATGATTGTCTCCTTTCTACATCTGCAGAATTCTATCATATAAATGGGTCCCTTGCATTTCCACTTCCGCAATAATTGCGACACAGCCTCTTGACCGGACAATCCAGAACCTATTGAAAACACTGGATTCCTCGCTCCAGGCGAGTCGCCGAGGAGACCCGATCAAGTCGTGGAACGACAGATTATATAAGTTGTAATTTATGGACAGACATTAAATATACAATGGTTACAAAGAAAGTATGTATTGGCATAGAATATGCTAATTAAGTAATTGAAAAGGCGGTGATAACTAAAATGAAAGCCAAGAAATGTACGCAATGCAAAAATGAAACATTTCAGAAAGAGGGGATTTGCGTCATATGTAAAATAGGCATTACCCCAATATATACGGAGTTGGTTGACTTGCTGAAACAGGATGGCAAATGGGATCCCCGGATACAAAAAACAGCAGAGAGCAGATAGAAGATAAAAGAAAAGATCTTTGTAAAGATTTTTCTTTTATGGCAGTAGAATATGCGCTGCATCCTGATACTACGTATGAAATTTTCCTGGGTTTTACTGATAGCTGCAGTGATTCTTCCTGGTGTCTTTATACACCGAAGCTCCTGAAACAAGGCCAAGAGATAATCTTCAGGAGTAATCTACCAGCCATTTCACAAAAAGCAGTAGTTTGCTGGGTTGAAAAATATGATAGCGTCTATTACAAGGTCGGCTTAGACTCTATAAAGTAATCAATATGTTTTCCTATTAATGGATAAAGAATTACACACTGATAAGCAAGCAATTACATATCTGCCAAAAATCAACTCATCTCACCTGAATGTAAATGATAAATTATTAATCCGACCATAGCAAAAATACCCCGGTAATTCTAAAAATATTATTATAAATCAATAGGGTCTCGGAAAAACCTTTTTCCATCAATATTAGAGATTTGGAAAGTTCATAAGGCATACTATTTGCATACTTTAATAAATAGTTATATAATATAATATACAAAGGACTTACAAAACAGAGGTGACATGCTATGAAAGAATGGGATATTTTTGAAGAGATAATAGATTTGGGTAAAAGGCGCGGTTTTATTACTTTTAGTGAAATTCATGGCGCTCTTCCGCCTGAATTTGTTTCGCAGGAAGAGATGGAAGACCTTTTGGACCTCCTGCAGGACATGGGTGTAAAAATAACTGAACGAGACGAAAACAGCCTTGATGATGAAGAAGTCCCTGAAGAGCAGGAAGAGTATGAAAAGACAGAAGACATTGTGCAGGCATATTTCCAGTCAATGGGTGATATTTCTGTACTGAGCAGGGAAGGAGAAAAAGACCTCGCAATAAAAATAGAAGAAGGAAACGGGATTATACGAAAGATAGTTGCCCTTCTGCCTTTATACAAGAAGATTTTGAAAAAAATAGAATCCCGTGAACAGGAGGATTTAATTAATCCTGAAGAAAAAGTCAATGAAGCCATGAAAAAAACCATAGAAAGACTCGATAAGCTCATGATTAATATTGCCGTTGCAGATAGAAAACTCGGGGGGCACGGAACTTTGCGGGATTTAAAAAGATCCATTCTTGAAAAAAAGAAAAAAGGCATTAACCCGCTGAAACTTTCTATGGTCGCACAAGAGGTTCAGGATGTATATGCACAAACTGAATCGGAAACCGGGCTCAGTATGGATGAGTTAAAAACAAAGTATGAGATGCTTGCTAAGGCAAAAAAACTTATTTCAGAGGCAACAGATGAAATGATAACCCACAACCTGAGGCTGGTAGTGAATATTGCAAAGCATTATGTTGGCAGGGGTCTTACTTTGCTCGACCTTATTCAGGAAGGTAATATCGGCCTCATGAAAGCAATAGAAAAATTTGACTACAAAAGAGGGTTTAAATTCAGCACCTACGCAACATGGTGGATAAGGCAGGCGATAACAAGAGCGCTTATTGATCAGACAAAAACAATCAGACTACCAGTCCATATAGTGGAATTTTATAACAAGGTTAGCAACACCTCAAAGGAATTGACCCAGCAGCTTGGAAGAGAACCTCAGGCAGAAGAAATCGCACAGAAATTAAAGGTTTCTTCGAGGAAAGTCGAAGACGTACTCAGGGCTATTCAGGATCCGATAAACCTTCAGACGCCGGTGGGAGATGAGGATACAACCCTTGAGGACTTTATAGGTGATAACGCTTCTTCTCCATATATAGATGCTGAGAGAAATAAAATAACCGATCAGATAATAAAGGTCCTGCATACCCTCACCCCGAAGGAAGAGGAGGTAGTAAGGATGAGATTTGGAATCGGGGTTGAAAGAGACCACACCCTCGAAGAGGTGGGCAGACACCTTTCCATCACCCGCGAACGGGTAAGGCAAATAGAAGCAAAAGCCTTGAGAAAACTCAAACACCCAAGCAGGCTCAGGGCATTAAAGGTATTAAATACAGCCTGAGACGATAGAGGCCTTTGGTTTAATAAGGGGCGCGGCGGCTCCTTGCCGCGTCCCTCTTGAGCGACCTCTTATGTTAGGGCTACAAAACTTCGATTAAGACTGCCATTTTTGCCTCATTAAGGTTTGTCGGATAGTATCGCACTCTCTTCCCCTGCATTATTGGCTTATTTCTGTCTGCTTCAATGATGTCTTTCTTCATAAAGAAAAACTGTTCTTCAGAGTCACTATTTATAAAACCAGAATCCCCTCTGAGATAGTCGATAACCCCCTCTATTTTTCCAGGCAGCGCTGCGTGGTCTATTAACTCTTGGCTTATCGTGGCAACACGAGAGATCCATTTTCCAATATCCATTGAGCGCTCATGATATACCTTTTCAGAATCCTCATATCGGTGTGTGGGCAGTTCCTTCAAAACAGCGTATGAATAATCAACGGAATATACAGTGCTTCTTCTTCCCGAACCAAGTTGATCTACATTGATTAGATTATATTCTTGAGATTTCCCGGTGTATTTATACAATGGCACATTAGGAAAGCTAAATTTAAAAGTGCTTCGCGCTTTACATACTGCGGTTATTTTATTAAGCAACTCTTTATCTTGTTCATTAAAAAGTGATTCAGTTTTTGAGGCATGTTGTCTCAATGCATCTAATGCATGAGTCTTATTAACCTTAATTGCACAATTACCTTCGGAATATGCCGTGTTCATAACCATATCTAAAAGCTGAATTAAACGCCTCATATTGCCATTTGACGCATACATAATCTGTTCAAGTGCATCGCCGTAAATTCCGTCTTCTGTTAGCTCAAAAATATCTTCTGGCCTATTGATACTATCAATATGGGAGTAAGGGTTGAGGTAATTCTTAATGATTTGATATGCCCTATCTCTATATCTCTTGTATCCGATTTCATCAGAAACTGTTTCTTCAAGCATAACGACATCGCCGTATCTAGTTTCAGTCAACATATCTGAGTATGAATTAGGATATACGGCTATTTTTGTTCTAATAAATGCTGCTGTTCTAAATTGATTCATTACGATTTCAAATGAACACGGTGCACTCTCACTATCTTTAAAAAAGCTCTTATCCAGTGAACCTGCTTCATCTATTAATAATAAAATCTTACCATTTTGATCTTCAATCAGGTTTTTATAACATTCCTCAATGTCTTTAATTCCTGGATTTGGTTTGACTTTTAATTCTGCAAAGTTGGTCTTTTTCCATTCAGCAGAAAGTTCGAAGAATTTGTGCTTTGCACCACCCTTCAGTCCAAGTTCTGATGTGACTCGTTCAATGTATTCATCACTACCTAACTTTGCTAACTGCTTCATACTAGATGAGAGCTTGTGTGCTTGAAGAAACATATCTGGCAATAATTTCATCCCTGCATGAAGGTCAGCCAATTCTTTAGCATCTTCTAAATGGAGATAAACAGATGTTAATTCCTCTATAATTTTGACAATGATGGCCCGGTAAATGTCTGCTGGTTTTGATATGTGCTGAAAGTCATTTAGCCTTATGAGCACAGGCAATATTAACTCTCTGTCCTGCTCTAAAAGGCTCGGTACTAAAGCCGCAAGATAGTACGCATGGTTAGCGCGAAGATACATGGTTTTACCTGAGCCCATACGACCCTTGATTATCGTGTTCTCATAATCAAATGGAGTTGTTAGTCCTTCAGTAGGGCTGACAAATAGATTGAGAATATTAGCAACATCATATTCATCTGCATTTCTAATCTTGAACGGTCTGTCACGAAATATATTTTCCATAGTCATAAATTATTCCTCATTTGTTGTTCACATAACACGAAGTTCACCGGGAGCCCGCCGTTTGGGCGATCCGGTGTAACGACTCGTTGGACAGTCATTTTTCGGTGTTTCTGCCAATGTCTTCCACGATCCTATTGATATTAATCCCTATGCCAAAGAAATTGGGGTTCAGAGACACGTATCTGTTAAGAACTTGCAGCAGGTTTCGGAGCTTGCCAACTGGGGTCTTAGGAGTGACTTCCATCAGTTGGATCAGCATCGAGTCTTTCTGTGTAAGAAACAGAGGCCAATGAGCTTTTGCCTGCTTAAGGTGTTCTTTTGCCGCCTGAATGTCGGCCGGTGTTAACGTAGTCGTAGCCAGAATGGCCCAAGAAACTGCATAATCATAGAAATAGCTGTCATCGAAGGATTTGGCGTCGATTGATTTCAGGAGTTGTCTGGATAGGTCTGTGGTGCCATCATTCGCACACGCTCTCGCGAGGAAGACCTTAGTTTTGTCTGCTTCCTCATAACTAAGGCTGTCTTTGTAGAATTGAATCGCGTTTTTGTATTGTCCGAGAAATGCTTTACAGTCGCCGATGCATTTTGTAATCTCGGCCAAAAAGTCTTTGGGATAGCCGACCTGTTTTCCTTCTTTGAGAAACCGTGCGTAGTCTGAATCGGCCTTAGTAACAGCGTCTCTATCGTTGGAAACCTGACCGAGCAACTCCCGAGCATGGGCGAGCTGGTAGTCCCCGTAAGTAGATTTACCCTTTGCATTCAGGGACTCGTAATTCTCTATTGCGGTCCGGATGATTTCACAACCGTGCGTCACGTCGCTAATGAGCGCATAGGTTATTCCCTTCAAGACAGAGTATTGGAGTTTGTATGATTGGTTGTCTGTGTTCAATAGAATGCGGTCAAGAATTCCCGCCATCTCGTTGAAGGGGAGCTCGTCAGGTCGGACCTGTAGATAGACGGCGAGAATCTCCGGATCAATACAGGTTCGGATGTCCACTTTGGAAACGGTGCTTAACGCCATGCCGCGGTCTTCCTTCTCAAACAGCCACCATAGGGTTTCTTGATATAGGAGTTTGTCTCTCCAACGAGAATCGTCTATCGCACCGGCAACACGAGCGAGAACCGAGGGAAATTCTTCGGTCTGCCCCGTTCGATAATAGCAGAGATGCAGCAGATCTATGAGACTACCCAATGCTTCAATGTCAACCTTAAGCAGCTTTGCAGCTTGTTGGGGCTCGGATGCCAAGAATGGAACCGTGTGGGCCTTGTGGCACAAAACATACCATGTGAAATGATGCCTGCATGCCACCAGTGCTTCCTCATATAAGCTCTTGTTGTACTTTTCAAATGCCCGTTCCTGGAGGCTTTCAGAGTAAGCCCCCATGCAACACTTTTTGAATTTCTTCCCTGAACCGCATAGACACGGCTCATTACGGCTTGGTTCAAGCTTGGCTATGGGGAAGATCGTCTGATGTTTCATTTTAGTCCAACAATGATTATACCAACTTGGTTTTTTCCGGGTTCTTAAAAGAATATAGCATAGTAGGTAATTACTTGAAAGAGAAATTTGTTATAAAAATCAAGATGTCTGATAAAAGCTTACTTGGCTTGTACTCTTAATTCCCATGATATACCAAGTTTGTGCCTGTCAATCTTTTACATGCCGCTATTATGAAGCAGGGAAGTTATTCTGTCAGTTTTAACTGTTTAGCGACCTCAAGAGGGAAGAAACTGGTAATATTAACCGAAAAAATACATTTGGATAAAACCACAGAGTTCACAGAGGTATTTCAAACTTTAAAAAGACTTTAAATTTCAAGCAATGCTCTGTGTCCTCATGTTATATTTTTAAAAACAATTAAGGCTCAATCCTGCATAAAATAGTACACAATGAGGAAATTTTAAAAACTGATAGTTTCTCTTTTATTATCAAAATGTTTCTCTGTGTACTCTGTGGTTAATAGCATTATTTGGGTTAGTTGGCACTGAGAAAGCTATTGTGATAGCAATAAAGAACAATAAACCACAAAAAGGTATACTTTGTTGCAAGAAAGGTTATGTTGGTACCCTCTATAATGGAGAAAAAGGATTCTGTCAATAATGAGTAAATTTGGGAGAAATGACCCTTGCCCTTGTGGGAGTGGGAAGAAATACAAGAAGTGCTGCCTTATAGAAACATACATGGCAATCGGTAAAGAAGATTCAATCCGAGAACGTCTTGTCCAAGAACTGATGATATTCTTTGAGAAGAATTATAAGCACACTCTGAAAGATGCCCATTTAATGTTTTGGGATGATTTTATTCCAGCAGAACATCTTGAAGGTATGTCCCTTGATATTGCATACCAAAATTTCATGGAATGGGTTGTCTTTGATTATCTTGTTGATGAGGATAGTGGCAAGACCCCTATAGACCTGTATATGGACAGCAACAAGAGGCTGTCACTGGATGAACATAAAGTTTTAACCATGATGAAAAACTCCGTCATAAGCCTTTATGAGGTGCAAGAGGTATTTCCTGAGAAAGGGCTATTATTGAAAGACCTTCTGATGGGTGGAGAATATGACGTGAGAGAAAAGTTAGCGACAAGAAGCGTGAGGAAATGGGATATTTTTGCAGCAAGACTGCTGCTTGTTGATGGCAGCTATATCATGAGTGGTTCTGTCTATTCCTTTCATTTGAAACAAAAGGAACGGATACTCGATGACATCCATGCAGAGTTTGAGGATTACAAGATGGATTATCCTGATACTTCAATGGATGATTTCTTAAAATATAACAGCGAAATCTTTAACTTTTATTGGTATGACTTAATCCAGAACCCCACCCCAATCAAACTGCAAACAACAAGTGGGGAGCCTATGCTGATTTCCAAAGCAATGTTTGAAATCAAGGACAAAGAGGCTGTCATCAACAGACTGCTAAAAATTAAAGGCTTTGAACAGGGCAAAGATTCCTATACATGGTACGACAAGCGTGACAAGGAAGGCAGTGCAACGATTCTTGGCAGGGCTGAAATAAAAGACAACAACCTGATACTGGAGAGCAATTCCAAGCAAAGACTTGAAAAGGGAAAGAAGCTCATCCTTAAGGCTTTATCAGATGCCGTTGTTCATAAGATTGACACATTCCAAGACCCGATGGAGGCAATGAAATCCTACAAAGAGAGTTCCACGGCTGAACCTGTAAATGAACTCCCGATGGATATCCAACAACAAATTTATGTCCAGTTCATGCAAAAACATTCCGAAAAATGGTTAGAAGAGAAAATCCCTGCTCTCAACGGTGAAACCCCTATGCAAGCCGTAAAGACAGAGGAAGGAAAAAGGAAGGTTATTGAGCTGTTGAAATCCATTGAAAACTCGGAGGAACATAACAAAAAGGAAGGCAGACCCTTTTATGATATATCCTGGATGTGGGAAAGGCTTAAGATTGAAAGGGAATAGTAGACTCGACTGTATTCAATTCCATGTTTTTTTAAGGAGATAATGTCTTAAAACCGAAAAAGCCTGATCCCTTCAACATGAAATATATCCGCTCTTTTATCCCTCGTATCATAATATGATGAAGTGCTCCGGAAATATCTAATCGTGCTTGGCGTGGTATGACATATTATTGTCAATTCGTGTCCTTTATTTCAATAATATGTCCTATTAGGAATCAACGTCCCTGTTGCTGCTGTTTTTTCCTCTTTAACTCTTTTATTGACATAATAATTTAGCATTTGCTAAATTATACCAATTTTATTCCCCTGAGGAGGAAAACTATGAGACAGGCAGTCATTGCAGGAATTTTTTTAATGGGTTTCATGTTATATGCATGTGGCGGGGGAGGGGGTGATTCTACATTAAATTCTGGCAGTGTGGCTCTTTTTGCAACTGATGACATGTCAAGTCACAAGCAGGTAATAGCTACTATTAACAAAGTCCAGTTTGTTAAACAAGGATCCAACGGGATCGCCTGTGATGTATTAACAACTCCTGTATCAATAGACATATCTAACCTTTCATCAATAATTCAGCTTATAAATGCTGCAGATTGCCCATCAAACATTTACAACAGAATAACCATTGCGTTTGATAAAAGTATAAAGCTCATGAACCTCGACAACAAAACTGAAACATGTTCTCTTGTCTCATACAAAGATAAATTGAACCAATCAAATTCTCTGCAGTGTGATGGAAGTATCTGTTCATTAGATATATATGAACCTGTGAATATTTTTGCAAACCAGAATAACAGGTTCGCCCTCGATTTTGATCTCAAAGAATTTGAAGTCAGCGACTCTTCTTCGGCAAACTGTTCAGCAACTCTGAAGGTTTCCCCTCTGAATGATTTTCAATTTGATTTTAAAAAGAGCGGTGGTTATAAAGAGGGAGTAAGTGGACTCATCCTTAACCTGAATACAAACGCAAAGACCTTCAATATCATGAAAGGGAATAAAACCTTTACAGTAGATTATTCCAGAATTTTACAGGAAAATATTGATTTTCTCCTTCAATTTGCTTTCATGAACAATCTTTCAGTAAACATTGAATCTTCAGATATCGATCTCAAACAGAACCGCTGCATTGCATCAGCCATTTTCATTAAAATCTACGGAACTGTTTCAGATCTAAACAGCAAAGATTATACTTTCACAATAACAACTCAAAACAACAAGATCATTCCGATAGATTACAGCAATGCCCATATTAACGATCATGTAGGAGGAGACCTTAGTGATAGCGTCATCGTTGCTGCTAAATTGAAAACCTATGACGGCAAAACCTATTCTGCCTATTTGGTGGAAGTGACAGAAACAGTAACAGAAGATTAAAGCATGAGCCAATTTGCTAATCTTGCTTTAAATATAATCAGATCATCAACGTAATTTTCAAAGGAGGTAATATTTATGAAACAGATAATAAAATTTTGCTTTGCTTTAAATATTGCAATATTCTTACTGACTGGAATTACATTTGCTGCTGAAAAGGTCTTTTTCTACCATACTGACCCATCAGGAACCCCTCTTGCTATGACAGATCAAAATGGTATAGTTGTATGGAGGGCGGATTATAAACCTTTCGGAGAGGAACAGACAACCACAGGTACAATTGAAAATAATGAAAAGTTTATTGGAAAGGAAAAAGACAAAGAGACAGGGTTATACTATTTCGGAGCAAGGTATATGGATCCGAAAATAGGGAGATTTGTTTCGCCTGACCCAGTTGGGCCTGTTGATCCCTGGAACAGTAAGACGAATCATGAAATGCTTGTTAACCCACAAAATCTGAATCTATATGCTTATGGTCTGAACAACCCTTACAGGTATAAAGATCCTAATGGCAAGTGGCCTGAACAAGTGCACAATACAATTATTGACAGAGCATTTAAAGGAGGAAATTATAATTTGGATCAAAAATATAGAGCAGCCTTAATGAGGGGAAGTGCTCATGTAGATAAAGACCAGTCATTGGAAGGTTCGTATAAACATGCTATGAGTTGTCCGTCTTATAATGCAGAAACGGCTGAAGCCTTAACAAATTATTTTATCATGCAAAAAGTGAATGAATATAAGACATTAATGAAACAGGGAAAAACAGAGGACGCATATTTTGCTTTGGGTGAAGCAATGCATCCATTCATGGATGCGACATCACCTTCTCATGAGGGGTATCCGGAATGGAGTGGCATATTCCCGATAATAAATGGAACTACCAGGAAAGCAGATATTCATAGAAGAAATGAAACCGAAAATGTATTCAATTCCACTCCGTCATATTCAATAAGAGCTGTAGATTCTATTAGGAAGGTGTACGATGAAGCCAATAGATAAGAGTCTATTCTGCAGGCAAGTTACCATTAATCTTGTATTATCTTCACTATTCTTAGTGGTATTGTCTCCAGACACTGCATTGGCTCACGGTGAGCAAATAGGTATCTTCATTAATTCTTTAGGATTTTTCGTATTATTGTCTATTTTAATTATTGCCTTAGTAAAACTTAAGTGGAGAGTGAAAGGGCTTTTTTTCTTAATATACATATTATTAATAGCAATTCTATTGCTAACGCCAGGCACACGTTTGCTCCCAGTTACTCACCCGATTACAGAATTCATAGAAGGTTTAATATGGAACTATCCAAAAGCAACCGCTTTTACTTTAAACCTCCTTGGCTTGTTTCCTTGGTTTATTTTCTTAATTCATCAAAAAATAAAGAGAAAAAAACAATAGTGATAACTGGTAAGATGGAAAAATGGGAGATTAAAAAAATTATTCAAAACTTACGGAGGTTAACATGTGTAGAAGAGACAGCCCTAATAACTGAAAAAGTTCCTATGTAATAAAAAATAACAATACAGCATATTGATAGGCTGTAAATTAAAAAAATAAATAAAATCAATATGCCTTACAAAAGGGGGATGGAATTATGAAAGGAGATTAACGTAAATGAGTAAATTATTAAGGTTTGCTTTTCATGTCACTATTTTCATTCTTCTCTTAACCCCCTCCCTGCTTTTTGCCGCTGATGACATTTATGATGCACCCGGGGTTGATCCTCGCAGGGAAAATCTTTCATCCATCCCTGAGGAGCATATAGACCCTTTTACAGGCGGCCTGACACTCAGTCATGTTGATTTAACTCTTCCCGGTAATGGCGGACTTGATCTTGTGATCCAGAGGACTTTCAATTCAAAGAATGTTTGCAGTGGCTGGACATGTATGGGAAGTACTTGTTCCTGTAGTAAAGGAGAAAACACATGGCTCGGTTATGGATGGACACTTCATTTTGGTAGGTTATTTAAATCATACAATGTCAATAATAAACATTTTGTAGAGATGCCCGATGGTTCCATGCATGCGGCTTATACCAAGAGTGGCTCAACAACATTCATAACAAAGGATTACTGGTTATTGGATTTAGGCTCCAGTTATGTTTTAACGTTAACCAACGGCACAAAAATATATTATGGGCAAAATGGCCCTTCTAATCCAAAATATCCTCAGCACAGTGTTTATTATGCTACTAAAATACAGGATGTAAATGGAAACGAGATCAATATTTATTACAAATCTCCGGGTAATATTATTTCCTATGTTATAGATTCTGATGGGAGAAGAATAGATTTCGCCACCAGCACTATTAACGGGGCTGTGCGGTTAACATCAATTTCCGGCCCGGGGGTGAGTATCAGCTATACCCACCAGCCGCTGACAGCGCTCTACGATACTATCCTTACAAAAGCAACCCTGCCTGTGGGTAATCCCTGGGAATATACATATGATTCCCTTGAGCTAAAGAGTGTCAAGACTCCATATGGAGGAGCAATAACGTATACCTATGGATTTTCACAAGTTATTATGGGCGGTTCATATCTTCAGTATAGGACTGTTGTGCAAAAGAGTGTTAGCGGCCATGATATCACTGCCGGCACATGGACAATTGCATACTCGCAGGGTACTAATAATGAATATACACAGATAAGCGACCCTTGCGGGAGAACTGTTAAATATAGTTACTCTGGTTATGGGAGTACCTATCTGCCTGACGGAAGTATGTGGAAGATCGGCTTGCCTAAAACAAAAGAGGTTGTCGGAGAAGAGATAATTAATTATGACTGGACCAATTCATCATCTGTCTCCAACGATGATTATGTGATGCCGACCGGCCACAGAGACTACTATATATATGTTCCCTATTTAACAAAGAGAGCAATAACAAGAGATGGCAAGACCTATACAACCAGTTACAGCAATTATGACAACTACGGAAACCCGAAAACTATTTCTGAAACAGGCGATAAGACAAGGACAACAAGCATAACTTACTGGTATAACACGACGAAGAACATTATCCATAATAAACCTTTATCAGAGACTGTTTCCGGGGGCTTTTCCGGCACTTTTACAACAAGCTACACTTACGACAGTATCACTGGAAACACTACACAATTGAACAAATATGGGGTTGCCACCAATTATTCCTATTACAGCAACGGCAATCTCTATAATATGACTGATGCCAATTCAAAAAAGACAACCTATGTATGGAATAATGGAAGGATTTCAAAGATAACAGCTCCGGATAATCTGTATACAATTGAAAGGGAAATCAATGATAACGGAACTATTAAATGGGAAAAGAATGGAAGGGGTTATTATACGTATTTCACTTATGACAATAACCTCAGGCTGACAAGCATTGTCCCTCCTGCCGGAAACACAACCTATTTTGAATATTCAACAGACAATTCTGACAAAATTGAAAGAAGGGATGATTATTACATTTACAGTTACTACGACGGCTTCGGAAGGCCATCTGGAACATCCGACCGCAAGGGCATCGAAACTGATATCAATTATAAAAGCTGCGGCCTAAAGAATTACTCCTCATCCAATATTGGTGATACTGTTTATTATGACAGCTTCGGGAGAGTAACAAAAATACTTCATAAGGATAATTCAGATATTAAATACACATATTCAGGTAGCAGTGTTTCAGTTACTGATGAAGACCAGAAAGTAACATCTTTAACCTACAATGCCTTTGGTAATCCTGATGAAAAGCTTCTTGTAAGTGTTAAGGATCCGCTGAACAATATAGCAAGCTATGGTTACAATATTCTTGGCAGCATAAAATCAGTTACACAGGGAAGCGTGACAAGAACTTTTTTATATAACACTAAAAATTTTCTTGAGTCTGAAACACATCCGGAAAAGGGAACAACAAGCTACGCAAGAGACAACATTGGAAATATGAAGTCTAAAACTGATTCGCTCGGTTCAACATCCTATGTGTATGATGGGGTAAACAGGCTTACTAACATCGGCTATGGTTCAGAAAGCATTGCCTTTACATATGATACTGCCGGTAACCGAACGAGTATGGACAACGCTAATGCTCTCATGGATTATTACTATGACCCAGCTAACCGCTTGATCAAAAAAGATGAGACTATTTTAGGAAAGACTTATATAACAAGCTACAGTTATGATGCAAACGATAATATTTCTGATATTTACTATCCTTCGGGAAGGCATGTGACTTATACATACAACA
>Ga0315295_10003540_pt1 | contig 13290 bp, 14 predicted proteins | sample YL17G14_0_MG_FD_204453 | JGI IMG/M metagenome (GOLD analysis project Ga0315295, IMG submission 204453) | Sediment microbial communities from Yellowstone Lake, YNP, Wyoming, USA - YL17G14_0 | ecosystem: Environmental > Aquatic > Freshwater > Lake > Sediment | place: USA: Wyoming | collected... | reverse complement strand
CCTGCCTTTTCCATCATACACGACCACCTTCTGTCGTACTACGGCGTTGGGAGTATGGGTATATAATCCATCAGCCTGCGCAGGGTGAAAGTGATCAGAAGATCTTAAGAGCGCCCGGCATCGGTAATCAGAAATGGCCAGGGTCGCCCTCTCGTTATTTTTTCCTGTCCATGCATGCATTCAGTACATCCTCGACAAATGAGAGGGTGCCCGTAATACCTGCAACAGCATGCGGGGACAGCTTCACCATCCCCCTGAGTGGAGGTGTAAGGCCGACAAAAGCCCGCTTGCTATTCACGGACCGTTCAAACGAGGACCCGATTACGAGATCAGGATTAAACTGCCGGATAAGTGACGTTACCTGGGAAAAACCCTGCACATGCCCACCCGGATAGGGAGTGGTACCCGGTTCATTGCGGGAGCCAACATACAGGATATCTGCATCAAGGTAATGCTTCAGGGTTCCCGCTGCAAATGTAGCATACGAAAAACCACTAAAAATTACTGCCTGCGGAGGATCAAACCTGCGAAGAAACTTATCACACACCCTGACAATTCTTTCATCTTCCCGTTCAATTTCTCTTTCAACCGGACTGATATCTGCTTCCGGATACACCGAGGCAATTCTCTTAAATGTTGTGATTATCTCTTCAAACCCGAGCGTCCCTCCCAGCAATGAGCCGACACCACTGGAAAAATCCATGTTTGTTCCAACCGTATATGCGGCGGCATGCCCCACACTCTCAAATCTATCCAAGCAAAAAACAGTGCCCACGGGTACTGATGCATTACCCAATAACCGCATAATTTCCCGCACATTGCCACAGGAAAATGGATCGAAAAGACAGGCACCATCAATATTTATCCCTTCTTTGTCAGGGTCAACCGATGGTGCGAGAACGGAGAGCGCCTTTTTATATCCGGCCTCCACATCTCCGGAAAAACCCGGGCTGTCGACAAGGATCACGTCGTAGTTTTTGAGGATCGACCGTACATCCTCACCAAGTATCGCAGGAACGCAGGTCATAACCACAGCAATCTTATTACCCTTCTCAGAAAGCCCGTCAAGCACTTCATGAAGTCGCTGCTCAGACCCGAAGATAACCTCGTTCTCCATGATAAAGGTGCCATGGAGAGGCACATGGAGGAGCGTGGCAGGATAATAATAGCACCCACTTGAGCCATGGATGACCACCGTTATACCATCAAAACCGGCAAGACATGCCACAGCTCCGGTCATAGCACACGGCCAGAGAGGATTTTCGCACTCAGTCATGGATTGCACGCCTCCACCTATGGAGCATCCGCCTGACCCCGGCTGTCCCCACGGGAGGTGATATCTCAAGGGGAACCCTGCATCCATCACGATCTATCGTGATATCGATCTGGTCTGCAACTTCGCATGCTAGCTTGAAAGTATCAGAATCTGTACGGGCAGGATCAAATGTTATTGAGGTGCCGGTAATATCATTAAATTCTGTAAGGATCTCTTCCTGCAGGACATTTTCTTCACGTACAGCTCGCAGGTAATTCACACCAAAACTATCTGCAACTGACTCAAGAAAGCCGATTGTTCCTGCAAGTCCAACCGGAAAAGATGGAATAAAAGGTGTAGCGAATTGTTGGTGTAACCGTTCGCCAACAGTACGCAGGTCATCGTCACGAAGAATGTTGAGCCGTGCAGCACCAAGACGGGTTATGTCAATCATGGAGCAATCTCGCACGAACCGCAGATTTACGGATATGCCGAGCGCTGTGAGTAACCGGGTAACTTCTGCATAGTTCTCTTCAACTTCATACTCGAGATTTTTTTCACCGATAATATTCACGCACCAACCCTTTTGACAGGGTTCGGCGGTATCGGCGATAGCATTGAGTGCATTATTCACCCCATTCTGGAATGTTCCCCCAAGGAATCCCCCGCTGGGAACAGGTAGTACGGGCACTCCACGGTCCCGGCGACAGACTGCCGCAACATCATCACCAATGGTATCAACAATGCAGGTCGAAAGTACGAAAATGGCACCGACATGTCGCTTTGCAACCGCGTCAAGAGTCTGTTCGAGCGCCCCTTCACCGCCAAAAATAATGTCGCTCTCGGAGAGCCCGGTTGAGATCAAATCCGGAATGATGACACGGTCGTTATCAAACCCGGTCGCATGCAGAAGGGAAAAGTTATGATGGGTGCACCCTTTTGGTCCGTGTACGATAGTGACGGAATCCCTTACATGGGTAGTCACCGAGAGTGCTCCGGTAAGAGTGCACCCCCCGTACCTAGATATATTCAAGGGCAAGGGATTCGAGGTCATCAATTTCAAGGGGGGTCGGGATAGTAAACCGGGTGTTTTTCATAATTCGTTCTGCAAGGGACCTGTACTGTGCTGCCTGAGCAGAGTCCGGTTCATACTCAAGCACCGTCTTCCGGTTGAGTTCTGCCAGCTGCACAACACGGTCACGGGGAATATACTGTACAAGCGAACTGTTTACAAGCCTTGCAAAATCACTAACGAGCTCTTCTTCACGAGGCTGGTTCTTTGCATTACAGATAACCCCGGCAAGCCGGCACGTGCTCTTTGTCCGCGATGAAAGGCGCTTTATCGCTTTGCAGATATTATTCGCTGCGTACAGGGACATCAACTCCCCGGAGGTAACGAGATAGATATCCTGTGCATAACCTTCCCGCATGGGCATGGCAAATCCGCCACATACCACATCCCCGAGGACATCATAAACAATGACATCCCCCCTGAGTGCTCCGAATTTCTCAAGAAGCTGGAACGTGGCGATAATCCCTCTTCCGGCACACCCGACACCCGGTTCCGGTCCTCCTGCCTCAACACACCGTACACCATTAAAACCAGTATATACAATATCTGAAAGAGAGAGTGCGGCCTCGCCCCGCACCCGGACAAGATCCATGACGGTAGGAATAAAAGTCCCGTGCATCAGCATCCGTGTGCTGTCCCGTTTGGGGTCGCATCCAATCTGCATGATATCGAGGCCCTGGAGGGAAAGTGCGGCTGACAGATTTGCCGATGTGGTGGATTTCCCGATGCCTCCCTTGCCATACAGGGCGATTTGCTTCATCACCGTACTATGGTTCGGCAATTTATATTAGATCTCCTGATGTTAAGAAAAGTAAAGTTGTGTTGTTTTTTTAGGGTATGTTCTTCCCCATTTATTTTTAAAAAGGAAAATACCAAAAAAAGGAGGATTCCTTTATCGGTAATTTCTCGTAGAGTTATGATAGATAGACTGGAGGAGGTATTTGTATAAAGCGGGCAGCATTCTTCAGGCTGAAAATATGTTTATATGCCAATTCAATTTGTCGTTTACTCAGTTTCGTGCTTTTTTGGACTATATCTGTAGGCAGATGGTTTTCATCAGCATATAAAAGCTGGTCGAGGATAGTATAGGGTAACCTCATGGAAATTTCTTCGTCCGATGTGTAGTGACTCCAGGTGTCCGGGCTTGGTGCCCGGGCTATGATCCTTTTGTCAACATGCAATAATTCTGCAAGTTTATAGACCTGTGATTTATAGCAATTTGCAATAGGTTCCAGATCAACTCCCCCGTCTCCATACTTTACGAAAAATCCTGTGAGCGATTCAGTTTTATTCGTAGTTCCACAGACGGCATAATTCATTTTCTCAGCATGCATGTACTCAACAATCATCCGTGTTCTCTGTTTCACATTCTGGAGACTGAGAACGGTAAAGAACTGTTGTGCGGTCAACCGTTTTGTGCCGATAGTTTTTCCGTTTTTCAACAGAATAAGCGAGGGTATATTGAGCATTTCCGCAGATGCCATCATTGAGGGGCGCAACAATGATGTGGTATGATATGCCGGATCATACTCGGGGAACAACTCGCGGATCAGTGATTCTTTTTTGGTATAGATATTGAATGCTTCAAGCATGGGGTTGATCGGAACTTCCTCATACCTGATTTTTAACGCTTTACAATGATCTATCCCCAGTTCCCTGCTGGAAGGAGCCGATTCCTTCTCTGGAAGGATTAGGCCGTATACCCTCTCAGAGCCTAGAGCATCAACGGAAAGAGCCGCAATTACTGCAGAATCAATTCCTCCTGATACACCAATCACAATGCCATCTTTCTTAAACTGATCACGTACTGTTTGCTTAATAAAAGTGGATAATTTTTCTTTGAGATCTTCACTATTTTTAAGCATCTCTTTTTTTATATCAAACCCGTCTTTAAAGGTTCTGTTAACCATAGTTCACCATATTTTAATATACTTGTTACTAGAAATATTATACCAAACACTTTATTTAAACATTTGCCTTACACTTCAATTATATAGCAAACGATGTGAACAACCATGAATGAGATACGCGGGGATATACTGGAATTTTTAAAGACGCAGGGATTTCTGAATGAAAAGATTTCATTACAGGATAACGACTCTTTATCGGAAACGGGTGTAATCGATTCAATCACCTTACTTCAGCTTGTTGATTTCCTTGAGAGTAAATATAAGATTGAAATTCCTGTTGAGATGATAACTCCTGAAAATTTCGATACCCTGGCTGGGATAAGTCATTCGGTTATGAAATTGAAAAAAGGCTGAATAATAAAAAAATCTGCAGGATTCTAAGGGTCGAAGAACAGGATATGAGTTCATCAAACAAACCTGCTCATTGACCTTCAAATCATTTTTTGATTATTCATTTGTCACCTAACCATATTTTACTATTAAAATTGGATGCTTTGATGCCTTATCAAAATATATTGCAGGTATCTCTTGGATCAGGTATCTGATCCTTTAAAATGTGGGTTGTTTAGAGGTTCTCATTATATGTAAACGAATTCTTCAGTCCGATCCTCTGAACAAAGCCATAAAGAGCATCACGACAGGGATCACTTCCAGTCGCCCCACCCACATCACACCAATAAAGATCCACTTTGAAATGATGGGCATATCCGGAGATACGTACCCGGTAGAGATACCACAGGTTGAGAAGGCTGATACTATTTCAAAGACGATGTCATTAATAGAGTATGTTGTGAGGTGGAACTGCAACACCACAAGTGAAGCAATAAAGATGGTGACTATCGAGAGGATAATGATAAGCATGTTCTTTGCAGCCTCCAGTTCTGCGGTTGCTCTCGGGATTACCCTCCCTTCGATCTTGAAAGGAAGGAGCACCTTCCCGCTGACAAAGAGCCTGCGGAACCACCAGAACAGCGTACGGAAAGCAAGAGCTACACGGTGTAGTTTAATACCTCCGGCAGTGCTGCCGTATGCTCCCCCGATGAAGGTAAGCAGGGTGAGGAAAAACAGGGTAATGCTCGCCCAGGAGTGAATGTCTGCGTTCTGGAAACCGGTAGTTGTGAGGGTCGATACGGTCATAAAGAGACCCTGTTCAAGTGCCGCAATGAATTCTAAGTTCCCAAAAAAAACCAGATCATAAGTTATTACAGCAACCCCAATACCGGTAAAGAGAAAGAACAGTTTCACCTGTTCATCCCCAAAAAGGCTCCAGTTCCGGTTTTCCAGGATGAGGTAATAGAGCTTAAACGGCAGGGCACCGGCGATCATTATCGGGATCATGAGGAGTTGAAGTGCGCTATTATTGTAGTACAGGATACCCCCTTCATGCAGGGTAAACCCACCGGTTGATACTGCCGCAAAAGCAAGATTGACCGATTCCCATAAAGAGAGCCCGGTGAACAGGATAAGACTAATGGCAATAAAGGTTAACAGTCCGTAGATCTTCCAGAGAGCCCGACCTGTCGCAATCACACTGGGCATCAACGGTTCATCTCTCCCATCGGTACGGAAGACCTTTGAACGTAAAAGGCCGGTACTGCTCGCCAGTGCAATAATAAACGCAATGATGCCAATCCCCCCGATCCACTGCATATAGGATCGCCAGAAAAGGAGAGCGTGGGGGGCCGTGTCAACCGAACGGATCATCGAAAACGCTGTGCCGGTCCATCCTGCCATCCCTTCGAAGAACGCGTCAGTGAATCCCATATGCAACCCGAGCATGAACGGGATACCGCTCACCATTGCACAGGTAAGCCAGAAAAGCGCCACCGAACACATCGCAGTAGAAAGCCTTATTCCCCGACTGGTACGGGGAAGTTTTTTAAAAAGCATACCAATAATAAAGAACGTGGCAGGGACCGCCGCCATGGGCAGGATCATATTCCACTCGGAAAAGAGAATCGCAACGATTATGGGAACGGCGGCTATCGGCGCGATAAAGGTGAAAATATCCCCGAGATCTGCAATAATCGTAGAGATATGCTCAAGCCGCTGCATCACTAATGGGTTACCACTGGTTCTCTATTAGTGTTTGCCTGTATGAGAAAAAAGAAAATAGGCCTTTTCAGGCTTTTTTTTATGCTACGCCTTGTTTGTCCAGAGCCCGTGGACATTACAGTATGCCCGTGCCTTTACATTGGTGTCAGCAATGCAGAACTCCGTTTCGGGTTTTTCCCCGGGTTTAAAACCCCTGACGTACACATTCTCGCCAGTCCTGACGTCAACCCACTCAAGATAGTGCGTCTCTTCCATCGGATGGGGAACGGAGCCGATTTTGACGATGATTCCCGTTGCAGATTTCTCAACTACCGGGACGTGTTTTTCCTTACCCTGATCATCAGTCTTTTCCTGTTGCAGGATCATCGGTTTCCCGCAACAGACCAGGAGTCCACCGGAATTATGGATTACCTTGGTAATATTTCCGCACACTTCACATTTGTATACTTCAAACATCTTCGTCATACTAAAATCCTCCTTTCTTACACGATGTTACTTTCATGGTGCTTCTTTAAGATATCTTCTGCCAGCCTGTTGAGTGCCTGGAACGTTGTTTCGTCGGGGAGACCCTTCACGACGACAGGTTCGATGAGATCAACTTGAACATGGTCAAGCATTTTTACAATAGTTTCGACAGACTTCCCGCCCCAGCCATACGATCCGATCACCGATGCAAACCGGACTTTGGGTTTGAGCAGGTTTGCAAGATAGGTTGCATACACGACCTGCGGGTGGGGACCAAAAAGTACCGTAGGTGTTGCAATAACCACCGTTGCTGTATCCACAAGGGACTTTGCAAGCTCCCCGATATCAGTGCGGGTAAGGTTGAAGGGTTTTACCGTAATTCCCCGTGCTATCAGTGCATCGGTGAGGTGTTCCACCATTTTCTGGGTGCTTCCGTGCATCGAGACATACGCGATCACGACCTCGTTTTTAACAGCATCGGACACCCAGTCGGCGTATGCATCAAGAATGAACTGCGGGCGGGAGTATATGGACCCATGGCTGGGAGCGATCATGGCAAGCGGTAGCGCTCTTACCATCTCCACATACCCTTTGATGCTGTTGCGGAACGGCATCATAATCTCGGCATAATACCTCTTTGCAGAGTGATAAATCTCATCTTCGTCCGTCACATAGAGGTCGCTTGTTCCCGTGTGGGATCCGAAGAGATCGCAGGAAAAGAGGATTTTGTCCTCACGAAGGTAGGTGATCTGGGTCTCAGGCCAGTGTGTCCATGGGGTAAGGAAAAATTCGAGGGTGCGGTCGCCCAGAGACAGGGTTTCTTTGTCTTTGATTACCCTGAAACGGTTTGGAGGCAGGTGGAGAAGTGCGATAAGAAGGTCTTTGCACTTCTCGTTGGTCACTACTACAGCATCAGGGAAAAATTCCAGGATCATGGGCAGGGAACCCGAATGATCCTGTTCTGCATGGTTGACAACAACGTAATCAATCCGTTCGACATTCAGCTTGACAAGGTTTGAGATCAGTTCGTACTCCTTGGTGGGATCGACAGTGTCTATCAGTGCCGTTTTCTCGCTGCCCTGGATAAGATACGAATTATAACTCGTACCGTCCGGGAGCGGAATCAACTCGTCAAATATCCGCCGGTCAAAATCAATCGCTCCGACCCAGTGAATCCCATGAATAATTTCTCGTGATACCATACTACCAGCTATTTACTCCTTCGTGAAATTTTTTCTTGATGCGCCGCAGATCGGACACTGCCAGTCATCTGGCAGGTCACAAAATTCTCTACCGGGGGGTATGTTCTGTATTGGTTCCCCCTTTGTGGGGTCGTATACATGCCCACAGATAGCACAGGTATATTTTTCCATCAAATGAAAAAACCTCCGGATATTTTAACCAAGTACACACTAGCGTGGAGATTTGAATTAATCATTTCGATACTACACCATACCTTTTAAAAGAGACAAAAGGAGGCTGGTATGAAAAGAAAATTATTGATACGCATTCACTCCGACAGGATCTTCCAGATGATACCGTTCAACAAAGAACCTGAATGAATGGTTTTTCTTTCTCGCCGTATCGATGGAGAAGCTCTTGAGGATTTCAAACATAAAATCGATGCGTGAATCATACTTTTTGGGGATGAGACGGTTAAAATCCTCCTTGGTTAGATCATCAGTGAAGAGAAGGTTGGGAACAGTAAGGTTCTGCACAGATTCTGGTGAAAGGCCGGCGTAGTACCAGCTTTCGATCTCTTTAATCACCACGATGATACTACCTCCATCGATATGACTGAAATGGGAGTAAAGCACCTGTTTTTTTTCCTTCACTGATTGTTCGGTATCAATATCCGCAACAAAAATATAGTCGTTGTTCATGAGCCTGATGCTCTTTAAAAAATTATCCACTTTTGTGCGTTTGATACAGGCATACGGGATAATCTCTACTGAATCATACAGAGTGATAAAAAGCGGTTTAATAATACGCCCGAAAAACCGGACATCATCTTCACCCTCAACCAGTATAAAAAGGCGCTTTTTCATGCTTACAATCCCAGCAGGTTCTGGACGTAGAGTTCCTCGATCCCGATCTCATTTTCCAGAAAGGTCCGGACTTCCTCCTTGTCAGCCGGACGGGAAATGATAGAAAACCCTTCATTATCCCGGGATACGAGGAGGAGATTCTCTATCGATGCATGTTTCACTACCTCGGTAGTATGGGTCGTAATCATTACCTGCTTTCTTTTTGATGACTCCTTCATCATTGCAATGACCCGGGCAACTAAAAACGGGTGGATGTGGCTTACTGGTTCTTCGATGATTATTAACGGTTTATCTTCAAAGTAGAGCACGATGATAAGGGCAAATATCGTCAGGGTGCCATCGGAAAGGGATGGTGAGGGGAGATTGTGATTCTTTGCATATCTTTCACGGAGAGTGAGGACCAGCGACATGTCCATGAACTTTTCAACAGAAAAATCCTCGATAAAGGGAAGCACATCCCGTAACAGGTTTGAAAATTTCCGCTTTTTTTCCGGATCTTTAATAATATTTTTCAGGACAAGTGCAAGGTTTCCGGCATCCTCCTCAAGATCCCTTTTTCCCGTGATCGCCACTCCTTTTTTCATGAGCCGGGGGTCGATATCGTACACGGATATACGATTAAAGAATTTTTCCCCATAGGGAAAAGGATACGCGTACGAAGTTTCCAGGAGAAGTGTCTTTTCCGGCAGATGTTTCCCACGAAAAAATAATGGAATGATTTCCTTTTCGGTAAGGGGACAACCTTCCGGGAGCTCAACCGCATATGTCAATTCACCACCCTCACTCGTCACCTGTATTTCGCCGCGTCCGATGGCCTGTTTTTCGACAGGGTGGTTATTTTCACGTGTGCACGACATCACCTCGCAACCAATAATGATCCTGTCCTTGGTGATCGTAAACCCGTCTCCCCGTGGATGAAACCTTATCGCAAACTCATAGGACGACTGACACGATTGTATGGCGAGAAGCGATGTGTCCTTACCTTGACGTTCAAGAACCTCTAATTTTTGATCGGGCAGATAAACAACCTTCATCTGAAGGTCTTTTAATGGCCCGATCTTCGTATTCTGAAGATATTCTGACCCTCCCTGCATTGCAATCGCATTGACAATCCCGTGTTTTGCGATATCCCGAAGGAATTTAAAAATGCTTATGAAATTGGATTTTCCCGCTGCATTGGAACCGATCACTACATTGAACCGGGACAACTCTATATCAAGTTCAGAAAAACTTTTGAAATTTTCCACATGAATACGCTGAATTGGCATATGACCTCCGCATCACATCGTCATCTTTGAACAAAAAGAAGATGTTGGTCCGGCGCGGGATGGCGAAAAAACAGATTTTTCCTAAAAGGTTATCCCAAAGATAGTTGGATTCAGTACCAAAATTGCGTAGTTGAGATACCCGGCAAAGGATACCCAGACAAAATAAGGCAGGAGCAACACTGCAGCAGGAATGGAAAAACGCCACACCTGGATTATAGTACAGAGCAGAACTGCCCAGAGCAGCACGATAGCCAAGAAACCAAAGAACGTTGAATGGAGACCAAAAAAGAAAAAAGACCATCCGATATTTACCATGAGCTGGAAAATGAAAAGAATCAGACCAAATTGGACTTCCTGGCTCTTTAAATTCGATTGCATAATCAGGTAAAGAGAAATTCCCATCAGGATATAGAGTACGGTCCAGACGGGAGTAAAAACCCATGAAGGAGGATTGATGTCAGGTTTTTGCAGGCCGGCATACCAAGTCGGAATTTCAGGTGTTGTATAATAAGAGCTGATATACCCCGCAAGCAGGCATATGCCAACGGCAATAATAAAATAGAGTATCTTTTTTCCCGTCATTACTGTCTGGAGTAATATTTGAAAGGATGGCATAAAAGAGTATTGGATGGAAAAAGTTCGATTATAATAACAAAAGAATGATATTACAGATAGTCATGCCAGCTAACATAAGCACCCGGTACATCACAGGTAGATTGTGGCACTAAAAAAGGTAATTGAGGAGAATCACTTTCAGGTTGAATTAGTAACAGGGAATTTTTGGTTCCAGGTTCCTTTCTGCTGGCCGTCTATGTTAAGAACGGTTACATCCCAGTCACCGACCACCGCACTCTTGAGATCGAGATTGCAGAGAATTTTAGTCGATTCTGTAGATACCGGACTGGTGCAGACAATTTCGGTTGAGCCTTTTACGAATGAAACTTTCACACCTTCTTTGAAGTTTTGGCCATTAATTGTTAAAGACAGGACGTCATTTATTGCACCCTGTCTCGGACTGACACCTGAAATAAGGGGGAGTGGATCGCTGATGGTGAATGCGCCTACCATTGTATCAGACTGGCTATCAGGGTTTGTAACAATCAGGTTATAACTCCCTTTTTCCGCTTTGGCAAGATTGAAAGTACAGTCAATATTTGTTGCAGAAGATACAGACACACCGGTTGCATGAATCGCCGTATATCCAGCTCGGTTTAACTTTACCGTGGCACCGCTCCTGAAGTTATCACCAGTAATCGTTGCACTGACGGTTGCACCACTACCTCCGGTTGTTGGGGAAATACCTGATATGCCAGGTGCATTTCCTGAAAGCGTGATGGTAACTGTTGGGGGAACTGTTGGTGTGATAATCGGGATAGAAGAGATATTTACCTTTGTTATTTTTACCGGATAGACTTTCTCAACAAGGGTCCTTTCAACCTTCTCACCAGTTTTATTGTTGATAAAATGTCCCCAGGATCCATCCGCATTTTTGTAGAGTAGTTGTCGCGTATACAGGTCCGTCGAACTGTCATACTTTGTTATGACATATAACATATTTTCCGTTGCAGGTGCTGTTTTTCCAATGATATCTCCTGCAACGTATTTTGCATTATATGCTGCAGTTGTTGGAACTGTAGTTGTACCAGCGGGAGCCTGGTCCGAACATCCTGCAATAATCACACCAAAAATCAGGATAAGACTGATTAGTATACCATAGCTAATTTTTTTAATCATACTGGTATCCTTCAACGCTGGACTGTATAAGATTTTTTATCGGAAATTTTTTTTACTCATGATGCAGTATTCATTCGCCATACCACTGTTAAAGCCAGATCTGATTCGAATCAGGAAATCAGTCCTTCCTGTGCCAGCCGGCCTCATGGAGTCGGATTGGGAACTTCATAACAAGGATGTTCCCGTCATGTTTCGGGTATTTTAAGGGTCAAATAATTCCGGGAAAGATACAGATGGATACCCATCAAAGCGCTGACCGCGAGGACCGCACTCATCCAGATATACGGGACAGCATTCTGCACATAGAACGGGTTGATACGCTCTGACATGGTAAAAACACTGCATATCGCTACTACAAGGATAGTTGCATATACTTCACGAACGGCAAAGAAAAAAATTGCCGCAATAATCCCGATAATAACAGATGAGAAAAGCACATCCTGCTGCAGGAAAGCGGGAAAGTATGCAAACGTCGTGATGCTGAACAGCACCGTAGTTACCATGATCCCGACGGAAATAGATAGTATTACCCCTCCACTGCGGACAAACGCCTGTACGTGTGTCCCCATAAGGACCCAGCACATCATCACAGATGCAATTACACTGGGTAAAAGGAGAATAAAAGCGTTTAAAAACGCGAACCGGTCAGTCCCGAACGGATTAAAAAGGATGACGGCTCCATAGCCGACACTACAGGTCAGGACACATGCGAGAAAGGTGTATCGTAATGACCGGAATCCGATCTGGAACATGTTGACAGCTCCTGAAATAAAGGTGTTTCGTATATAGAGCAGCGGCGCAACGATACCGGTAATAATGCATGCAATGATCGTGTACAGCAAGATTCCTGAGGGGTCAAAATACTCAAAAGTGTGCATACTCCCTTCAAGCAGGAAGGTCTCAAGCGACCATGCCGTATAGATCGCAAAGGGAATCACCAGCAACCGTAGTGTTGCAGAACGCAATGCAGGAGAATGTTGCCCGGTCACGTTAAAGACACCTGCCGGGGAATTCCCGTGGTTTGCATGTAGTTGTCATAGGAGATCCCCGATGTTTTGCACGGGTAAATATATAGTACGTTTGTTTTATTCACCATTAATCGCGATCGTGTGCCGGATGAGGGTAACACATTATGTCCTCATCAAAAGGAGCTCATGGATAGCCTGTTTCCGGTCTTTTGCTTCAATCTCACGTACAGCCATTTTGTCATCAAAACAGGGGCGGGATAGGGTAAAAAACGTGCCGAGCGCGATCCGTGCGTCGCTGTTATAGTCCCATTCCCTGGATTTCAAGCATGCGGATTCAAAGTTTGTCGGGTCATGATCTGATAATTCGTAGACCCGTGGAGTATAGTAATCAGCAGCGGGAAAGAACGTGGCACAGATCTGGAGCACGTCTATAAACGCAAAACCCCTGTGTGCAATGCCCTCCAGAACCAGCTTCTTTAAAAGATCCATCTTCTTTGTATACCCCCGTGCAACAG
>Ga0315295_10003539_pt1 | contig 13292 bp, 8 predicted proteins | sample YL17G14_0_MG_FD_204453 | JGI IMG/M metagenome (GOLD analysis project Ga0315295, IMG submission 204453) | Sediment microbial communities from Yellowstone Lake, YNP, Wyoming, USA - YL17G14_0 | ecosystem: Environmental > Aquatic > Freshwater > Lake > Sediment | place: USA: Wyoming | collected... | reverse complement strand
CCTTGAATATCCCCGGGGAATTAGGCGTTGAAAAATGGGCACAATTTGGACACAGCGGAGAATTTTACACTTTTCAAATAGATTGTGAACAACACAACGGATCAGTAAATGACCAGCTCAAGCAACATATTGGCGGACGGATCATAATTTGTACTCGCCAAGCCCACGGCGAAGCACCGCGCCTTTCGAGACCGCCGGTGCATATTCCTTGAAACGCCTGGAAAGCTCGCTTACCAGAGAAGCACCTTGCCAAACCCCTCGTACATACCTTCCGCGACCAGTTTACCGGTAAGGGCGGAGAACACGATCCCTCCGGGCCAGATGGAGTAGTGGCCGGCCAGGTAGAGGTTCTTCACCGGCGTCTTGAACTGGACGAAACGCCCGAACAGGGGCGTTTTATACATGTCGTATGACCAGCCCATGATGGACCCCTCCGGGTTCAAGGTGTACCTGGAAAGCGTGCGCGGGGTAGCCAGTTCCTTGTATTCCACCTTGTCGCGGATGCCGGGTATCATGTACTCCATGTCCTCGATGATATCGTCAAGCACCTTCTCCTTCAGCACCTTGTACGTGTCATTACGGGCCATGGGGTCGGCGGAACCCGTCCCCCAGCCGTTCATCCAGTCGTACGGCATCGGTATCTGGACGATCATGGAGTTCTTACCTTCGGGCGCCAGGCTCTTATCGTGCATGGAAACCCAGCTTGTCATGGCCCAGCTCTTGCGATGAAGCTCCGGATCGTAGATATCCGTGTTAGTCCCGTAGGTCCTCCAGTAGAGGGTGTGATGCACCTTGTGCTTCTCGGCGAGCTCGCTGTCGTACATGTCCAGGCCCAGAAAGGCGGTGACCACCGAGATACTCACATCCCCGTTCTTATTCCTTGCGAGGAGCTTCTTGGGAAACAGCGCGGGGTCGCACATCTCGGTGAAGAGCCTTTTCGTGTTACCCGTGTTCACTATCTTCTCGGCGTAGAACTGTTCTCCATCGGCGATCTCGACCCCGATGGCCGTGTTCCCCGAGGTCAGTACCTTGTCGACCGTGCTCGAGAGCTTTATCTCCCCGCCTTTTTCCTTAAACGAGTCGGCAAGCATGTACGCCAGGGCTACCAGGCCGCCCTTGGGATAGGTGTAGTCGTACAGAAAGCTGTACCAGAATGAGTAGTACATGAAGAGCAGCATGTTCTCGTTGCCGAACTCCCCGAACAGGAAGGCCAGCCGCGGGTCACGGAAGATCTCCCGGCCCTTCTCACTGCCCGACTTCCTGAAGGTCTCGGGCATCAATTTAAGCATCGGCAGCCCCACTTTGGCCATCTTCGCCATGGTGCGGTATCTCTCCGCACCGCGCTGGAGCAGGGGGAAGGGCGTGCCCCCCATGAGGTCCTTCATGAGGTTGCACCCGGGCTCGATGAAATCGAACCATGCGTCGATATCGGAGGATGACTCCGGGAAGTAATTCTTGAAGTCGGTCCTGATCTGTTCGAAGTTACGCAGGACCACATCACAATCGGGGGTCATCCAGCGCCAGTCCGCCTGGTCCCAATCGTTTGGATTGTAGAGCCCCAATTCCTCGAGGATGGGGAAGAGTATGCCCACGTTCTCCGTGGACTGCGACCCGGCATCGAAGAAATATCCCTTGCGGCGGATGCCCGAGATGTTCCCCCCGACCGCCCTGCCGTGCTCGAGTATAAGGACCTTCTTGCCGTTGCGTACCAGGTAATTCCCGCAGACCAGGCCGCCTACGCCGGCGCCGATGATGATCGCGTCATATTTGTTCTCTCTCTCTGCCATCTTTCTCTCCCCTCCGTTCAACCGAGGATTCATCGAGTATCTCTCATGCCCGCTCTTTGCGCTGTTCGCCCGCCTTGTACAGGACAACTAGCGGCAGCGAGCACTATCCAAAGTCCTTTCCGAGAAACGCCTATTGCGGCCCATGTATGGATATCTTGCAGACAGGAGAGCCATCCGGGATGCATGCGTCGATCACCAGCTTAGCACCGCAATAGCCGAACATCTTGCGGTCCATGTCCATCGCCGCGTCACAGACCCCTCTGTGCTCGGGTCGGGAAAACCCGTAGGCGCACCGGGTCAAAACCAGCTCCAGTTTCTCCTCGTCTTGACCGGTTATCTCGATATCCAGGTCCGCCATCTTAACCAGCCTCTCGAAGCCCTTCCTGAAGTCGTCCATGGAGATAAAAGTCTTGATGCCGTAAGGGGAGCGGTAATTCATGAATGCTATCGCCCCGCACATACCCCTTACCAGCGGGTCACCGATAACCGGCAGACGATACAGGAGCCTGTAGGTGTATCCGAGCATCAGAAACAGTCTCTTGCGCAAACCCATGGCCTGTCTCTCCTATCCTCGGCTCCCCAGACGATCGCAGTCCTGTCCGATACTCCTATTAATTACCCGCCCCTGCTCTTTTCGTCCGCCAGGCACGCGCCGATCGAAGGCAATGCTCGTTATCCGAAGTCCTTACCGATAAGATCTCCCGCGACCATGCCCGATCCTATGGTCGGAGCTATACCTCCACCGAGGTGGGTGGAGGCGCCGGTCAGGTAAAGTCCTTTCACAGCCCTGGAGCGGGAGCCCGGGCGGAAGGCTGCGGAACAGGTGATGTCGCTCTGCAACCCGTACACCGCGCCCCTGGGATGACGGAGCATCTTCTCGAAATCCTTGGGAGTGTTGACCTTGGCCACGACGACGTGGTCCCGGATGTTGAGGCCGAAGTTCCTTTCCAGGACGTCGAGCTGCGTCTCCAGGTATTTCTCTTTTATCTTGTCCCAATCACCTTCCGCCGGTTCGTAGGGGGCGAAGGCTATCATGTTCAGGATGTGATGTCCCTCGGGGGCCAGGGAGGGGTCGGCGTGGGTGGGCCAGGAGATGAGCCCGGCACCAAACTCCGGTATGCGGTTGTTCAGGTACTCTTCAAACCAGATGCGGTTCATCTCGTCCAGGGTGGAATAGGGGATGGTGTGGTGGGCATCGAGGTCCGGCTTCCTGTCCAATCCCAACATGATCATGGGGGAGGGCATGGAGACCTCGTAGCTCTTGATGGCCCTCTTCGCCCAGGAGGGGAGGTTTTCCTCGCCCACCAGCTCCAGGTAAAGCGTCTTGGCGTTGATGTTGGAGACCACCATGCGAGACCTTATCTGGGTCCCGTCCTCCAGTTCGACGCCGCAGGCACGCCTGCCGTCCAGAAGCACCTTCTTCACCGTGGCGTTGAACTTGATCTCCCCCCCGGACTCCCCGAAGGCCTGGGCCATGCCCTGGGGAATGGCGACCATCCCCCCGCGGGGGTAGAATACCCCCTCGTGCTCCGAGTAGGCGAGGAAGGCCACGTAGCCGGGGCAGAGGCAGGGAGGGAGGCCGATAAAGTAGGACTGCAGGCACATGGAGGCCCTGATGATATCGCTCTTGAAGAAATGGCAGAGGGTACTCTCAAAATTGAGGGCAAAGTACTTCATGTATTTCATAATGGCGGGGTTTACCATCCCCACGCTCATCATATCCTTCATCGTTCCCATGGATTTGCTCATGACCTTGCCGAAGGCGTTCTGGATGGCCTCGGAACCGACTGCGGCGAAGCGGTCCCAGGACTTCGCATCTTCCTCGGACAGACCCGCGATGACCTCCCTGGTTCCCGCCACATCTACGGGATAGGAAAAGCGCCGACCGTCGGCCGTGATGAAGCCGTAGATGGGATCGATGGGTATAAAGTCAATGTAGTCTGCGGTCTTTTTACCCACCCTCTCGAACAGCTCGTCGATCACCCACGCCAGCTCCACCACGCTGGCGCCGATATCGAAGCGGTACCCCTGGTGATCGTAGGATGAGCAGCATCCCCCCACCTGGTTCGTGTTCTCGCATACCAGGGTCTTGAAGCCTTGCTGCGCAAGGATGGCAGCGCAGGATAATCCTCCCAAACCCGCCCCTATCACTATCGCATCGTAGTCCATTATCTCCTCCCCGTATTAAAGCCATGAGCGTAGGCTTTCTTTATCTTTGAATGTAACATCGTATGGAACGCATGGCAAGTGCTTATGACCGCATGGTAAAATAATGCTATCTATTATAGGATCGTGGCACTCGTACTCTTGCTTATGGGATAAGGCTCTAGACCGACGGAAATGGTGGGGCGCGAACCAGCGAGACCGGCAGCCAGGCCCAACGGTTTTCGAGACATCCTCAGAAGGGACATTCCCTATGATCCATCTGTTTAGCATCAAGGGGTGTATATGGGAGATTTCAGTTATAAACGGGGGTTTGCCACGCATAGACCTGCTGCGGCGTTTCGCCGGGATCGGGTTTGGATATAATCATGAAGGGTGCGGCGTAGACGCATCATTCCGCGCCCGTCACACGATAAGCCGGCCACGCTAGCCGGAGAGCCCGCAAGAATCACCAACGCCGTCCGTGGGTCAGGTTGGCTCGCGCTTCAGGGGGGAGGAGAATGGCCGATTACGATGCCGTGGTCATCGGCGCGGGGCTGGGAGGTATTTCCACCGCTGCCCTTTTATCCTCCAACGGTTTCAAGACCCTGGTGCTGGAACAGGCGGAAATGGTGGGGGGGTGCTGTTCGTCCTTCTGTCACCAGGGCTACAAGTTCGACACCGGGGCCACCATGGTCATGCTCGTTCAGCCTCTGCAGGAGATCTTCCGGCGCCTGGGGAGGAACCTGGAGGACTACATCGACCTCATCCCGTGCGACCCCATCTATTCCATCCACGCCTTCGACGGCAGTCGCTTCACCGTACCCATGGATATCGAAGAGGCCACCGCGGTGATCGCTTCCATCGCCCCCGGGGATATGGAGGGATGGAAGAAGTACGTAAAGGTCGGCCTGGCCATGATGGAATTGCTGGGTGAGATGATGCTCACGCCGGCGAACACTATTGCCGAGACGGTGTGCATGTACCGCAAGACGCCCGGGATAATGCGCTATCTTCCTTACATGCTGCGCACCGCGCAGGGGATCGCCCTGCAGTGGCTGCATAACCCCCTACTGCAATCCACCGTCGCCTTCCAGGCCTACTGCGCGGGCTCGCCCCCGGACCTGGGGATGGGATCCCTCATCTTCGTGGCCTTGTGCGAGCACCTGGGCATCTATTACCCCCGGGGCGGCATGAGCGCCCTTCCCGAGGGCATCCAGAGGGCGGGGGAGGAGTCCGGGCTCGAGGTGCGGCTGAACCAAAAAGTGGAGAAGATATTGCTGGACGGGAAGCGTGCTTGCGGCATTCGCCTGGAAGATGGGACCGAGGTCACCTCCAACATCGTGGTCTCCAACGTCAACGCCAAGGTCACTTATCTCAAGATGATCGGCCCCGAGAACCTCGCCGCCTGGGCTAAGAAGGCCATCGGGAGCTACGAGATGGCCATGGCTTCCCCCATGGTCTATGTGAGCCTGGATACCCGGCCGCCGTTGCATGCCCACAACACCATGGGCATCACCTCCCTGGAGGCCGGCAACCGCATCTGGCACGACCACTATAAGAGGGGACTCATCCCCACGCAATGCGGGTTCCTGCTCAACTGGCCCACGGAGTCCGATCCCTCCCTGGCGCCGCAGGGGCATCATATCCTCAACCTGGCCTGGGGTGCGCCGGCGCCCTACGCTCCCCTGGGAGACAACTGGGACCGGCTCAAGCCCGCCTTCACCGAGGCGGCTATCGGGGTTCTGGAACGGGAGGTGATGCCGGATATCCGCGACCACCTGCAAGTGGTCGAGGTGGCCACGCCCCTCGATTTCGAGCGCATGCTGCTCCTTCCCCGGGGAGCGATATACGGCCTTTTCCTCGACCTTTTCTCCGCGGCCATGTTCCGGCCCCACAGCCGCTCCCGGGTGGTCAAGAACCTCTACCTGGCGGGGGCGTCCACCGGCATGGGAGGATCTCTCCCCACCACCCTGGCCTCGGGGGTGGTGGCCTCGGATTATATCCTCCAAGACCACGGCTAAGTTTAAAACCCCGTAAAATCGGATATAGGAATATGATAGTAAAGTCATTAATACTTTCAATTCATCGTTGGTAAGCAATAATGCTACCGGGAAAGCGAGCGTCTATATATTGTCCAAATCAGGGAACGGGGCGACCAGGAAGGGGTGTGCGACATGGCCGATTATGATGTCATAGTCATCGGCGGTGGCCTGGGGGGGATCTCTGCGGCGGCTCTCTGCGCGAAGAACGGCTTCAAGACAGTCATGTTCGAGCAATGCGACGTGGTGGGTGGCTGTTGTTCCTCCTTCGACTTTGAAGGCTACAGGTTCGACACCGGCGCGTCTATCATCATGCTCACGGAAACCATCCAGGCGATTTTCGAGCTTATGGGCCGGCGAATGGAGGACTATATCGAGCTATTCCCCTGCGACCCCATCTACCAGGTGATAGGGCACGACGGGAGCCGGTTCAATATGCCGATGGACATCGCGGAGGCGACCAGTGTCATCGAGAGGGTGGCCCCAGGGGATGTCGAGGGCTGGAAGGAGTTCACTCGCATCGGTCTTTCCATGCTCGAGGCCATCGGGGATATGATGATGACCCCCATGAACACCCTGCAGGAAATGGCCCGCATGCAGAGCGAACACCACGACATGATGCGCTATATGCAGTACTTCCTCCTCTCGCACCAGAGCGTGACACAGAAGTTCTTCAAGGACCCGGTCATGCAGTCATTCGTAGGATTCCAGTCCTACTACGCCGGCGCCCCGCCGTACCTCGGGCTCGGCATACTGGGCTTCATCGCCCTCATGCAGCACCTGGGGAGCTACTACCCTAAGGGAGGGATGATAGCTCTGCCCGGGTCCCTCCAGAAGGTGGGTGAAGAGTTCGGACTGGAGGTGCGCAGCGGGACCAAAGTCGAGAAGATAATCGTCGAGAGTGGCAGGGCACGCGGGGTGAGACTGGAAGACGGAAGCGTCGTCTCCTCCAAGATGGTGCTGTCGAATGCCAATGCGAAGGTCACCTACCTGAAGATGGTCGGGCCCGAGCACCTCAAGCCGTGGGCCATCAGGGCCATCGACAGCTACGAGCTATCGATGCCAATACCCATGATATATGTCGGAATCGACACCAAGCCACCGCTTCCAGCGCATCACACCATCTGCACGGGTCCGCTCGAGCAGGCCAACAGAAACTGGCACGACTATTACAAGAAGGGGATCAACCCGGAGCCTTGCGGTAGCCTGCTCAGCTGGCCAACAGAGTCAGACCCCGAACTCGCCCCCGAGGGTCACCACGTCCTTAACTTCGTGTGGGGAGGCCCATACCCCTACGCCCCTCTGGGTGACAACTGGGACAGGCTCAAGCCCGCCATCAAGGAGAGCGCGGTTAAAGAGCTCGAAAGGATCGTGATGCCCGACATAGCAGACCACATCAAGGTCATGGAGGTTTCCACTCCGCTGGACTTCGAGAGGAGGCTTCTGTCCCCGCAAGGGGCGATATACGGCTTGTTCCTCGATATCACTACGATGTCTTTGTTCCGGCCTAATCCCCGCTCCCGCGTGGTAAAGGACCTCTATCTATCCGGGGCCTCGACCTGCATGGGTGGAGGGGTGCCGACGACTCTTGCATCCGGGGTGATCGCCTCGAATTACATCCTGGAGGACCACGGCTGATAACTGCAACAACCCCTGCAAATCGAGCCGAAGGTCTGCGCCCGGCTTCCGTGCGCATGCTGATCTTATGAGGGGTTGAGGCCCAACGGTTTTCGAGCCGTATGGGCTTACTCGGAAGATGCTTGGTTTGTTGCGACACTACGGCTACCGTAACAATTTGCCATTTCTATTCATTTCCGATTCGCGCCAGGGCTTCCCGGATGCGGGTAAGCCAGTATGATTTGGGGCTAACCCCCAGATCCTGATACAGGCCCTCGGACTTCCTAAGGTTCTCCATAGCCTTCTCCTTGCGGCCGGCGATCTCGAAGACCTCCCCGAGGAAGAGATATCCCTGGGCTACGATCGGTTTTGTTTGCAGCTCATTGGCCAACGAGATCCCTTGTCTAATATATGCTTCAGCAACCTCGACCTGTAGCGGGTTTGCCTCTCCCGCTATCCTTCCGAGCGCTATCAAGGCAAACGCTTCGAAGGTGTTTGCACCGAACTCCTGGGACAGCTTCAGCGCTTCTTCAGCACTCTCCATTGCCCCGTCGGGATTTCCTGTGGCCGAACGAATCAGGGTCAAGAAATAACAGCTTAAGGGCACCAATGAGTTGATCTCAGATCGCTTCTGTATCTCCAAGCCTTTCTCTGCGTAAGCTAACGCCATCTCATGATCCCCGAAAAGAAAATATCCAGCACCCAGAAGAGACCATGCCGTACCCAGGAGAGGCTCAATTCCTATTTCTCCCCAGTTATCGATGGCCTTGCATGCGCGATCGATCATGCTTTCCGCGTCACCTTCACAATAGGACAGGAAGGAGTAGTAGAATTCCACCCATCCTATTCCAAAAGCATCGTTGACTTCGATAGCGAGCTTGAGACCTTTCTCAAAGACTGCCTTCCCCTCCTCAAACTCTCCCAAGAAACTCAAAACGAGCCCGCAATATCCGCATTGGTTGATGAATACGTTAATCCCGCCCGCGAAGAGTTCCTTCTCCTTATGCTGTTCCTCGAGGAGATCGAGTACTCTGCGGGAGATGACAGCCATTTCCAAAAGGCGGCCAGCAATAGTCATGAGAGGACCTATATCCACAGCTATTAAGGCCATAGATTCTACATCTCCAGTTTTTTCTGCCGTATCGAAGCACTTTCCTGAGTACTCCATACTCAAGGACATATCTCCTTTGAACGAGTGGTAGAGGCTCGATTTGCCATAGACCGACGCGAGGCTCGCGACATCCCCGAGTTCTTTGGCGAGCTTTTCCGTCTCAAGGAGTATATTGAGAGTGCCATCAGGGAAGCCCAACAGTATGGAGGTGTTTAGTATGGAGAGATAAATTCCCAGCTTCTCGTCCCTATTCTCCTCGCTCTCCGGCCGGCTATCCAGCACCCGAATGGCCTCCTTGTAGAAGCGTACGGCCTCCCAGTTGGAGTAGGCTTTGGTAGCTTTATCACCCGAGAGCTTGAGGTAATGGATTGCTTTCTCGTCGTCTTCACTGCGGGAATAATGATAGGCGAGGGTTTCGTAGAATTCCTCCATGGTGTCGGGGTAAAGTCGCTCGATTGCTTTGCCAATTCTCTCGTGGATCTCTTTCCTTCTCTTGAGAAGCAGGCTGTTGTAGGCCACTTCCTGGGTTAGGGCGTGCTTAAAGATGTACTCGGGCTCAGGGAATAGGCTCTTCTCAAATATGAACTCCAGGGATTGGAGCTGAATGAGGTAAGATTTCAAGAGCTTGCTTGTACCGGTAACCTCCTCCAGTAGAAGGAGGGAGAACTCCCTGCCTATTACCGAGGCCACCTGCATGGCCTCTTTCAGCTCCTCGGGAAGACGATCCAGGCGGGAGGCGATGATGCCCTGGATAGTGTCGGGCACCTGTATATCCGAGGATTCCTTTGCAAGGACGTAATGCTGGTTGTCTTTTACGATGATGCCGGCCTCCAGCAGCCCCCTGGTGAGCTCCTCGATAAACAGGGGGTTGCCGACGGTGCGGTTGACGATGAAGCCGGAGAGCTCGTGAGCCACCTTTCCTTCGGAAAGGATGGCCTGCACCAGTTCCGCGCTGGGCTCCGCAGAGAGATGATCCACCCGGATCTGGCTGTAGAAGGTCTTGGATACCCATGCCGGGGCATACTCTGGGCGGTAGAGGAGGATGAGGAGGATGGGGGAACCGGGGAGACCCTCGATAAAGGAGGAGAGGAACTCCTCCGAGGTCTTGTCTATCCAGTGCAGGTCCTCGACGGCCAGGATGAGGGGTCTCTGTTGGGACTCGGCCATGAGGAGGTAACGGATGGACTCGAAGACCCGTTCCCTCCTCTGGGCTGGCTCCAGGGAGAGGTAGGACTCATCATCCACAGTGATAGATAGGAGCTCCTGTAGAGGTGGGAGGATGTGGGCCAACTGGCCGTTGAGGTAGGATAGCTTGTATTCCAGCTTATCTTTGCTAATGGTCTCCTCTTCACCCTCGGAAATATCGAAGAAGTTCCTCAAGATACCTAAAACAGGGAGGTAGGCGATGGCCTCCCCATAATGGATACAGTTCCCCTCCAGGTAGGTGTACTCATTGGAGGTGAGGGCCTCCCTGAACTCGAGGACCAGCCGGGACTTACCCATACCCGGCTCGCCCACTATGCCCACCACCTGGCCGGCTCCCTCCTGCACCTCTTCAAAACATTGCATTAAGTGCTGCAGCTCCCGGTCGCGCCCCACGAAACGGCTAAGACCCCGGGAGATAGAGGCTGCTATCCGGGTTCTGGCCGGGCCCTGGCTCAGTACCCGATAAGCCCCGACCGGAGTTTCCTTGCCCTTCACCTCTATCTCGCCCAGGTCGGAAAAGTCGAAGTAGCCCTGGGTAAGCCTGAAGGTGCTCTCGGTTACCTGGACCGTACCTGGTTCGGCGGCGCTCTCCATGCGCGAGGCCAGGTTCACGGTATCCCCCAGGGCGGTGTACTCCATGGAGAGGTCGTCCCCGATCCTGCCCACAATGACCAGGCCGGTGTTTATCCCTATGCGCAGCTGGAAGTCCACCCCTTTTGATTTGAGTTGCTCTGTATATTCAGCAAGGCGTCTCTGCATGGCCAGAGCTGCGTAGATGGCCCTCTGAGGATCGTCCTCGTGGGCCAGGGGAGCCCCGAAGAGGGCCATGAGCCCGTCTCCGGTGAACTGGGCCACGGTGCCCTCATAGGCATGGACCTCGGAGGCCATGATGTCCAAGGCGGGCTGGATGAGGTCGCGCACCTCCTCGGGATCGAGCCTCTCGGAGATGGAAGTGAAGCCGGCCACGTCTGAGAAGAGTACGGTGACCTGCTTGCGCTCTCCTTGTAGGGAGTAACGGGAGGAGAGGATCCGGTCGGCAATCTGTTTGGAGACGGAGGCCCCGTCGGTGAAAGCGGGTACCCGAGCTTCCCCAGGGGTGATACCCATAGCTTTGAGTCCCTCGATCACGCGGGGAATGATGGATGAGAGGTCTTTTTCCTCCTCGCAGCAGAGCATGGCCGTGCCCCCGAGGGCGTGCCGCCACTCCGGCTGGCTTTCCTTGAGCTCGGGAGGGGTCACCCCCACCAGCACCGGGACGAAGGGTATCTTTCTCTCGAAGGCTCCCACCACCTCCTTGGTCACCTGGTCGGAGGAGAGGGCGGCGGGGGTCACCAGGAGCACCAGGGCATCACAAGCCGCGATGGCCTGGGTGATCTGGATGAGGTAGGAGGTGCCGGGAAGGACGTCCCGCTCGAAATACCAGGTGGTATAGCCAGATTCCTCCAGCCCTTGTCCTATCTCGCGCATGAGGGGCTCATCGCTGATGACGTGGCTTATGAAGATGTTTCCCATATGACCCCGCCCTGATCGCTGCGGCAGTGCAGGCTCTCCAAACCATAGTCAAGGACGCAAGGAACGGCCTTGACCGCAGCATCCTGATAGTAGGAACCCCTTTTGACCCATTAGCCTAGCGCTATCCACATGATAGCACTTCGGAAAGGTATAGATGCACTGGATGAGCGGTGTAAAGTGCTGAAGGGGGCATCTGAATGCCGTAATAGTCTCGCTCGTGAGGCTGGCATTCCAGATTTGTCAACAAGCATCGCCTCCGAGTAACGGTTGCAATTCAAGTAAGATTATCTTATTATCTTACCTAGAGGAGGTGATGAAGATGGCCCGGCAGATAGAACTCACCAAGATGTCCAGCAAGGGTCAGGTGGTCATACCCAAGAGCATCCGATCTCAGCTGGGCTTCGAGGAAGGGGATCGCATAACAGTGGAGGCGAGGGATGGAGAGATCATCCTGCGCAGGCTGTCACTGGAGGATATCGTCCGGGAGGCAGAGGATGATTGGCGCAACAAGAAGTCCGTGCGCCTCTATCCGAAGGACTCCAGGAAATAGCCTATGTGGGAAGTGCACGGCTCCCAACGTGTAGCCAAAGCCCTGGCACGGTATAGCCGCGATCTTTCTGGTTGTTATGACAAAGCTTTTACAAAGCTGTCGGAAAAACCTCGATCGGGGAAGCCGCTTAAAGGGTATGAAGGTCTTTTCAGCCTGCCTATCACAACGCCTGGAGGGGAACACCGAATCATCTATCAACTCAAGCCGGAAGAAAAGGTTGTCTACGTGGTCCTTACCGGTCCGCGAGAAGAGATTTACGAAATCCTTAAGAGAAGCGGCTTGAAATAGCCCGTTATTTCTCAATATAGAAGCTGGACCGTCTCGCCCCACTGCAGACATCCCACTTCCATTACGGGTTATTAACTTGTCACAATTCTTGTCACAGTCCGTTTTCGGCCATTCTCTACAGATTTTCGAATACCGTAAACCAGACAACAAAACACCACTTGAAACATAATTTGGCGGAGAGGGTGGGATTCGAACCCACGAGACCCCTCGCGAGGCCCAACGGTTTTCGAGACCGTAGGGATTTTGTCGTTTCTAGTGGAACAGAATGCTCAGGATCTCCCGTGTCAGTTGGAGGGCGCATACAGTTCGAGGTAACCGCAGCCCTCACAGCGATAGATCACGAGGTCGTGCCGGTTGCTTGGAGCGCCTTTCATGGGGAAAGGGGCGTCGTCAAGCGGCACCCATTCGTACGGCGATGGACCGTACAACGTCCGTTCTTTGAGCGACCCTGGACTCATCGTTCCAGCGCATTTGGGGCACGTTAACGTTTCAGACACGGTTGAACCTCCTTAATCGGTTTTCGACGGTGGCGAAGAGGCCCCGGACCTCCGGGGCCTCTTTCCGCCTATCCTTCTGGGTCTTCCTAGGGCGAAAACCCGATGGAGTCGTGGGCCCAGGTGCGGGAGTTGCCGTACATGGCCCGCTCGCAGATGACCTCCCCGTCGGTGGCCTCCACGAAGGTGGAGACGTTAAAGTCGGTGACGTAGTTGTTGACCTTGAAGGTGCGGCGGGAGGTAGGGTCGATCACCGCCCCCTGCAGGTCGGACGGGGCCTTCTCTCCCGTGCCGGTCTGGAACTTGATGTTCACGTGCACGGGGGAGGTGCCCGGGTTCTGCACCAGGACGAAGGTCTCCATGCCACCGTCGGTGGAGCCCTCTGCTAAGTACCAGGTGGGGGCGGGAGACGTCACCCCGATGGAGTCGTGGGCCCAGGTGCGGGAGTTGCCGTACATGGCCCGCTCGCAGATGACCTCCCCGTCGGTGGCCTCCACGAAGGTGGAGACGTTAAAGTCGGTGACGTAGTTGTTGACCTTGAAG
>Ga0315295_10003538_pt1 | contig 13293 bp, 19 predicted proteins | sample YL17G14_0_MG_FD_204453 | JGI IMG/M metagenome (GOLD analysis project Ga0315295, IMG submission 204453) | Sediment microbial communities from Yellowstone Lake, YNP, Wyoming, USA - YL17G14_0 | ecosystem: Environmental > Aquatic > Freshwater > Lake > Sediment | place: USA: Wyoming | collected... | reverse complement strand
GGGCAAGATTTCTTTCAACGGCGGAGACGGGTCTAACTGCATTCCCGGTGCATCTATCGAGGCGATTGTGGATGGCGCCCCCTCGGCAAATGACATGCCGGGCAGGTTAACGTTCTCTACTACCGCCGACGGAGCGAGCAGCCCGGCGGAGCGCCTCAGAATTAATAGCAGTGGTCAGGTCATTGTTGTTGACGGTTCAACGCTTGTTGTTGGTAACAGTCCTGATGTATTTGGTAATTCCGGCAACGGTGGTAGAGGATTTGGCGGTGGAGGTACTGGGATACTTAATGTAGCTACAAATCAAAGTGTCTGCGCTTATATTAACCGAATGGGAGATGATGGAAATATCATCTCCTTCCGACAAGCAGGGGCAGAAGAAGGCACCATTTCCGTCTCAGGCACCACCATCAGCTACAACGGTGCCCACCTTTCCCGCTGGTCCCAGCTTCCTGGTGGCGCTGAGCATACCGAGATCTTGCGCGGCACTGTCCTGAGTAACATCGACGAGATGTGCGGCTGGGGCGAGGAAGACAACGAGCAGCTCAACCGCATGAAAGTGAGCGACGTTGAAGGCGACCCCAACGTGGCCGGTGTGTTCCAAGCCTGGGACGATGACGACGACACTTACACCGACGATTTCTACTGCGCGATGACGGGTGACTTCATCATCCGCATTGCAGAAGGCGTCACAGTGCAACGGGGCGACCTGCTGATGTCCGCTGGTGATGGCACTGCCAAGCCGCAAGACGACGACATTATCCGCAGCAAGACCGTCGCCAAGGTGACTTCAACTCACGTCACCTGCACCTATGACGATGGCAGCTATTGCGTCCCCTGTGTGCTGATGGCTTGCTAAGCACAGAAGTCTACTCACTAAACCGAGTAGTCACCTTCACTAAAATACATGGGACATAAACGCGCTGTTGTAGTTTTGGCTGTATTGTTTGCTGTTGGAAGTGTGCTGCAATTTTTTAACAAAAAGAAACCCCCAGTGGAAGGGGGCTGAGGGTTTCTTCATCCATACCACGTGGGAAGACACAGTGGAACCTAAAGTCTACTCTGATTCTTTCCCTTCAGGAAGGATGGTGGGATACGCTTTAAACTTCTGATCAGAAGCACGGACTGCCAAACCTTTAACAAAGAGGCGACCATTTTTGCTAAACGAGAAGATGTTAGTTAGATCTAACTGATTCTTGCAGCAGTCCATCAAAATATTGACAAACCGCTTCTGGCCTACTGCCTTGGAACCTGTATCTTCGCAGTAACTTGAGTAGCTGGCATAAAGATGACTATTACTATTGCAATAACGTTCCTGTGCGTCTTTAGCTGCCGGAATTTTTTTACCAACAGCTGAAACATGTTCAGGTGCAGCGACAACTTCAGATTGCAACCAATCAATCAAATTATTACTATTAAGCAAAATTTCATTCCGTACTTTACGTAAAGCTGGAACCATTTCATTAGTGTCTAGCAGGTATTGACGCATTTCTTTCTCACTCATCTGCAATACCCAGTTCACCAAGCCGGGTAAATAATCCTTCCAATATCCACTAACGTGACCACGTTCAATTTTAATCATGTCACGGGCTTCACTACTCTTGTTATATAAGGGCCTATTGAATTCAATTGTTAAGCGACGGCGGCTTAGGCCAGAGGTTGGATCACTGGTTTGAATCGGTTCGTTGGCTGCAACCATGACCATGCCGGTATAAACAAAAGGTTCGCCAATAGCCTTAAGCTTTTCTTCATACCGCAGGGAGTCACCACCGGTCAGTGCTTTAAAGGTCTGAGCAGAACCACCGTATCGTTCCGAGTCATTGATCAGCGTAAGGCGCTTATCCTTGATCGAGGAAAGCTCGAAGCGGCTTTGCTCTAGTTGATTCAATGTCGTACTGGCGTAGTTGCCGCAACCGACCAGGGCGCAGCAGAGGTTGGCGTAGGTGGATTTACCCCGACCCCCTGGGCCGATCACTTCGAGGAAGCGCTGTAGCTCGTTACCACGACCAACAAGGCACGCACGTAACCAGGCACGCAACACCTGCACACGGGCCTCATCACCGTATTGTGTGCGGAACAACCACTCAACAATGGGACCAGGATCTGCACCTAGATCATAATCAAAATCAAGACCCCAGGTCATGTCATTTTCTGGGCTGTGCTCCAGGAATTCGTGACCATCCAGTTCTAAAACGCCGTTACGGAATGCCAGGAGACTTGGATCAATATTCCAGTCATAGTGGGTCAAGTGACCCTCTAAAAGGTTAGAAACATCATTGATCAAGTTAGATGTATAGCCACTAGGAAGACTGCTATTTGCAAGCAGGAACTGGACTTCGTGGTGAAAATCTTTGCGATGTTCTTGACGACTCCAAACGCCACAATCCTTGTTGTAACGCATAAAAACATCAAACCGGGGGTCGTAGCGCCAACCCAAAGTTAGGAACATCGGCATGACGTGATCCGCGATAGCCGATGCTGGCGGATTACGCATTGCGCCTTTCTTTTTCTCGTTGCGCGAGTTCCCACCCATTGAATGAAGAAAGCCGACAAGTTGAGCAGCCGGATCATCATCTAAGTCATCTTCAGAACCAAACAGAAGAGCACCGTCTTCGTCATACTCCGCTGCTTGTTCTTCCGAAACACGCCTTGCAAGTGTTTCTACCGTAGGTACAACAAAACCACCAAAATCAATGTACCCATCTTCTTTGGCTTTAGCACGTAAAGTCTTCAGACCCCTCGCACCCTCAGGAGATGGACCCCCGGGAAGACGTTCAAAGCTGCCCCACTTTTCTTCACAGCAACCATCTTCAAAGTGGTCAGATTGAGCAGACCAGGCCAACCAGTCAGCCAACATGGAGTCATCAATCTGGTGGAGGGCCATGCCAACGGCAACCCACTCTTCATAGTCATCAGCACGTGACGCATGTAACGCCGTTAAATACATTCGCGCTTCATCAATTACAGATTCCAAATGAAATTTAGAATCCTCTTCATAATTTATGGTAATGTTCTGCGTAATAAAAGGTGTGGCACCATTACGTTTGCGGTATTTGTTAGAAGGATACGCCTTCTCAATTTCTTTATACAACCACTCCGGAAGATCCGGTAAATTCTTTACATGTTCAAACCCACCGTGCTCTATTGTGCGGTAACCGTCAGAATCAGGGTGTGCACCGCACAGGGCGCCTTGCCGGCTCCTCCACAGCATCTCGAAAGGTGCTGGGCCAATTTTTAAAGTGGCCTTATCCGGAAGGCGATTGATATTCTTGTTCGGGATGCGAAACAGCATCCGCATGCGACCGGGTCGACCGCTTCCAATTGTCAGTGTCGGGGGGAAGACGGTGGAAATCGGACCACCGGCACAGTTCTCGATGAACGTGACGGCTTCTTCACCGTCGAAATCCACCCAAAGCAGGCCGTATTCGTTGCAATGCTGACCGCTGAGCAGGCCGATCCCTGTGGCCCGACCTGCATCCAGTTCCTCCTGGATCTGCGTGACGGTGTAAGGGTTGGAGGGCCAGCCAGCAACATACGCACGCTTACCATGAAGCGGCGTCAAGGCCCATTCAAGTGGCAGCCAGTCAGTCCGGACCTCCCCTGGCGAGAGCTGTTTGTAGGGGGGCTTAGGTTCCGGAGCGGCTGTCGTCACAGGGTTTTATTGCAGGCAGAGTGCGGACACCACTGGCAGGATAGCCTGTTTTTGCAGGATTTGCCAGGAACGGACCGCTTTTCTTTATACTTCCAATTTACGGGGCAGACGCTTGTACTTGATCACTCCTCGTCAAGAGACAAGTCGTTAATCCAAGCAAATTCCCCAAAGTGTTGGGTAGCAATTTTATTGTAAGCCTGAGCTGCACCTTCCTCAGAATCAAAACGACCTACAAATATTCTTTTACCGCGCACCTGGATTTCAACGGCCCAACGCTTACCTGCTTTGCTGACGCCTTTGAATCTTGAGGAACCGTTCTTGCGTGGCCGAGAGTTAGCTAAATTTTGCGATTTTGTAACTTTGCGCACATTAATATTGTCACTTAAATCTCCCATCCGGTGATCAACGTCAAAATCAAGAGGATCCTCTCCAGTTTGCATATAATATACGATTCTATGTACTTTATAGCGAATAGAGTCCAAAGAAACTTCCCAATACCCTTCGCTATTTTTGCGCCCAGCAACATCTCCGTTTTTTACTGCATTGGCGGTTGCATTTTTCCAACGTAATTTAGAAGGAGAAGTGGATCAATTTCAAAACAATACTGAAGACGGTCCAGTGGTGGCAACAGTTTAGCCATTTACTTATCCTCTCCTTCATTTTTGCAAGCAGTAAGAGAAGGTAGGTATTCAGTGTAATATTTTTCTACATCTTCCAACCATTTGTTTTGCCATTTTGTGATTGTCTGCCCTTGTACAGCAAACACTTGAGACGCCTCCCGCGTGGCAACAAAAATCATAAAAATTTCAGGCACAATGCCAACTGTGTGCTCTAATGCTAAAGAATAAGCGCCTAATTGTTTCATGCATTTGCTATATTTCATGTAGCCTGCCCTTTTCATTCCGTACTCTGATTTTAAAGTTTCTGGACCAGGCCATTTAGCATAATATTTGCCGTTTGACGTTTTCAAGTCACCTAACACAACCTTGCCTTTGTATTCAGCAACAATGTCAGGAGCGCCTGCAAACCCCCAGACTGCATCTTCTTTCACGCCTGGATGCCAAACACGGCTGATACCGTCACCACCCAGTGTCCAGGCAAAATCATCAAGGCTGGCAGGCCGCTCAGCCCACATAACCCGTTCAAGCTTGTCCAAATTTTCTGGCAAACCGCTCCAAAATTGGGCTATCTCCTCGTCATCGATGACAGGATCCTTGTTAATGCCGAGGAGGTATTCCTCCAGCAGGCTGTGAACTTTGGTACCTCTGGCAGCAGCTGCTTCACGTCCACCAGGATTTTTTGCAGCCCATCTTTCTAACGCAGCCTTGTTTCCGCCAGTGGCTGACAGGATTGTTGTGACAGAAGGGAGTGCTCCATACGGCGTCTTGTAGTGACGACTGCCGTTAATTTCGAGTCGTGTATTACCTTCGGATTTATAGTCCACGAACTGCGTATAAGAAGCAGTTCGAGAGTACTTTATATGAATTTTGCGCTCTAGTTCTTCCCTTGTCGGAATTTCTGCAAAAATTTCATGCGTTGTAGGGGGCATTAGGGGAAGGACAGTCCCAACAGGATAGCAGATTCCCTTGCGGTAACAGGGGTTTGTAGCGATTCACTGGACGTAAAATGATGAAAAACTATTCGTGCAGGTCATTGAGTGAGATTGTAGGAAAGCACGTTATTGCAGAACTGTTGGGCGGTAATCCGACTCTTCTTAATGATGAGAGGTATATCAGGGCTGCAATGAAGGAAGCAGCAGAACGTGCAGGGGGCACGGTTCTTGATGTGACTTCCCACAAGTTCACACCTCAAGGGGTGACCGCACTGGCGCTGCTATCAGAATCTCACCTTTCAATCCACTCCTGGCCGGAGCATGGCTACGCAGCAGTTGACGTGTTTACCTGCGGGTCTCACACCAACCCGCAGCTGGCATGTGATTTCTTGAAGAAAGCTTTGGACTGCGCCGAAGCGAAGGTGCGCGTCCTGGAGCGCGGCATGGCTGTCAGCGCAAGCTAAGGAGCGAAGCTACTGTGTTCAATACTATGACAGTTACTACATAACACCGTGCATTTACTGGCTTCTAGCTGGATGCGCTCCAATTTAAAACCATCTGAAAGCATTTTTGAAATACCAAATTCTTTGTCAGGATTATGGTGGTGGAATTGTAAAGCGCGATAATCGGCAAAGCCACACTGATTACATTTTAAAGTGCGTTTCCAGCTTATGTACTCTTCACGCACCCGATGCCTTCGCAGGGTTTTGTTTTTTTGGTGACAAGCACCACAGAGGTGACGATAGTACTTGATGTTTTTGGCGGCCTTAGCTAAAGGAAAATCCGTTAGCGGATACTGGTTGTTACAGGAGCGGCAAGCGCGGTACTGCACGAACTAAAAACAAGTTGGGCAGAGAGTAACACCCCTAATCCTTAATCTCCATCAATTTCGGGTGGCCTTTCATTGTAAGGCTGTCGTGGGCCTGTTTCAGAATTTGGCTGGAAAGCTTCCTCTACGGTTGCGGCAAATGCTAGGTTCTGGTAGTTTCCGACGTGACGTTGAATCTTTGAGTAAATCTCAAATGATGTTTTGATAGCATCGTCGGGACGTAGAGCCAATTTACTGTTGGCCATCAATCCAGCAGTTAAGATGCAAATACCCAGTTCATGTGGGTTATTAATAAATGAACGTAGTGACCTGCCGTTATCACTAAAGGAAGCAATAAGATCAACTAAATCAGAAGCGTAATTGCGCCCTGGTTCTGAATTAGCCATTAATCTTCCTCTTGTTCTTTTACCCAATAAAGGGTGGTGTAATCTTTTTTAATAATAGGCTCCAGCAAGCCTGCACCTTTCAAAGAAGAAAGGCGGCGGTTAATGGTACGGTGATTACGCTCGAACTTTTTGACCAAAGTTGTAATTGGTAAAAGAACGAGACGGCCGCCTTTGAATGGAACAGATTCTTCCAGCAAAAATTCGTGAATCTGGTAGGCCAGATCATCGATAATGTCACCCATTGACGGCCGCGCCATTCCTTCTACACGTTATTCGGACTTGTTTGATTCTACGGTGCCACACTCAGGTACTGTAACTTCTGGACAGCCTGCTTCTTTCCATTTTTGGATGCCTTTTTTGGCAGTTTCCAAATCCATGGTCCAGCATGGTTCAAAGTCTTCTGTTCGCGGAGCACGATACAGAACGTGGTTTGTGTTTCCATGGCGCAAGGACTTGATTTCGTAGTTCTCAAACACGATGGAATCTAGGATTTCAGAAGGACCGCCCTTGTACTTTGCGCGGACTTTCATGGCAAAAGGAGAGTAACAACGGATTTAGTTTAGGGCTGTTCACCTGGGGAGAAACCGTTTAAACTGAGCAGACGTAAGCAGTAGAACCGTGGCGACCATTATTGATTCAGTTGACCTCAATAGGTATGAGGTTATCAAAATGTCGCCGTATAACGATGCACCGACGAATGTTGCTATTACCGGTCAGCCGATCAGCGTAACCACAGACCCCGGCACTGGAACCAAGTCTGCAGCTCTTGATGCTTTTGGGCGCCTGCGGGTCTCCAACCCTTTTACGTTGTTTGATTCCAGTCACCGCTACAAGGACAACAATCTGTGGAACACGTTGACGGCGTCCAGCGGAACTGCAGTTTTTGATGTCAACGAAGGGTTAGTCGATTTAAATGTAACAACTACTTCCGGCTCTAAAGTTTATCGAGAAACAACAAAAGTGTTTAGTTATCAGCCAGGAAAAAGCCTTCTGGTAATGACTACTTTTGTAATGAATTTAGCAAAAACTAACTTGCGGCAACGCGCTGGTTATTATGGGGCGTCTAATGGAATGTACCTAGAGCTGGCTGATACAGTTCTTTCTTTTGTTGAGCGTAGTTCGGTCAGCGGATCTCTAGCGGAGACAAGAGTTGTTCAGAGTGCATGGAATTACGACAAAATGGACGGCACCGGTCCGTCTAAGATGACCCTGGACATCACCAAAGCCCAGATCTTGTGGATGGACATTGAGTGGCTGGGTCTTGGTACTGTGCGCATGGGTTTTGTTATTGACGGTAAGTTTATTCTTTGCCATCAATTTCATCATGCTAATTTAATTACTTCAACTTATATCACTACAGCATCACTACCATTACGTTATGAGATTGAGAATACAGGAGCCACAGCAAGTAACAGCACATTAAAACAGATTTGTTCTACTGTAATTTCAGAAGGAGGTTATCAAGTAAACGGCCTACAACAAGCTGTAAATATTCCAATTACAGCACCAAGGACTACATCAGTTGCGGGAACATATTATCCAATTTTATCTTTGCGTTTACAATCTTCTCCCAACTTTCTTGATGCAGTTGTTATTCTTACAGCTTTGTCCACCTTGGGTACAGGTAATGGTGTTAATTATAACTGGAAAGTAATTGCAAGTGGAACAACAACGGGCGGCACGTGGGTTAGCGCAGGTGCTGACTCTGCTGTGGAGTATAACATTACAGGGACTAGTTTTACAGGAGGCCGCACCTTAGCTTCGGGGTACCTTAATTCATCCAATCAGGGATCACAATCTATTGATATTCTTAAAGAGGCCTTATTCAAGTTTCAACTAGAAAGAGATACTTTTACATCTACAGCGTTTGAACTTACTTTAACCGTTACAAGTGATGGTGGTGGCAGTGTCTTTGCTTCTTTAGATTGGGAAGAAATTTCAAAATAAGGGGGGTAAAGCGCAGGGTATTTTTTCTACTAACGTTGCCAGCTGAAACTCTTACGCGGTCCATCAACCTCTGGGCGCGTATTTGCCGTTTGCGCATTAGCGGTATCTTGTTGCACCATGGGACCTGCAGGCATACCGCCAACTTGAACTACTTGTTATCCTGGTTGAGGGACTGTTAAAACACCTTCAGGGCTGGATTTTTGGGGGGACTGTTCCATTGCTCGCCCCTGCTTACTTAATTTACGAGCACCCATCAAACTATTTACGGTTAATTTTTATTTTAACCGTTATGTATTCTATTTCAGTGTCAGTGCAGCGTGTTCAGTCCAGGCTGGAACCAGGTACCCAAAATCCCTAGCTTCCGTACAGTTGGCATGAGCACCGCATACGTCACAATCTTCAACGTAGAAGCTTGCTTCATGGTGTGCAGGACCTGAGTAGTCACCGTTTTGCCACCACTTTCCGTAAAGACGCCCGCAGCTGATGCAGACTACAGCGGGTTGAGCTTGTTTTTGGGTTTTAGTTTTCATTTTGAAGAATCCTTTTGAGTTTTGAGCCAAGCTTCATATTTTACATTTGTCTCCATTAACTCTTTAATACGTTTTTTAAAGAGGTTGCCAACCCAAGCAAGTTCTTGTTTTTGTTGTTGCGAAGCATTCTCAATGAACTCATAAAGTGGGTGTCTATTCATTTGATTAAATTTGCAAATTCTTCTACAGAACCAAGTTTTGTTACTACAAGATTTGCGTTCCAGCTATAGTTACCTCTTCTTGAAGTCAGTTCATAAATAAAACCATCCGCTGTAATACGGGTTCCACAAAGATTTCCAGAGTTATAAGCCATAGCGTTTAACACTTCTTTTTCAGCCCTTGCTTTATCTGATGCAAGATTGTACTTTTTCCATTGTTTAAAAAGCTGTAGTGGGGTGGGTTCTTTAGGTGGTTTCATCGTCGTAAGGTTCGTAAATTTGTAGTTGAGAAAGGAAGGCATCTGCATCTTTCTTGGCTTGGAAGTAACCCTCTAACCATTCGGCATGGATGCCAGATTGTCCCATGTAAGCAAGATAATTAACACTCATCCGGCGAATTAAATTCTGCTTGATTGTCTTTAGATTCATCGGTTGTTACCTTGGTGAGAATTAGTGTGCCGTCAGGAAGGATGTCAAAGTTAATGTCGTCACCTTCTTTCCATCCCTGAAGACCTAGAAGTTCGTCAGGGAATGTAAGGACGCCATCGTCATCAACTTCACAAATCCAAGTTTTACGTTCAGACATTGTCCGACCCCTGGGCAAAGTGGCGAGCAACTTCTTCTTGAAGCACAGTCTTCATACTATCAATCAACTCTTCTTTCTTTAAATAAGTGAAGCAGCCGTCGTCTTCTTCAACAATAAGATTCTTTTTTTTGTAACGCTTTTCAACTGCATAGAGCATGGCATCTACCATGTCAAACAGATCTTTTGTTTTACCTACCGGAGGAAGATTTGAATTAATAAGTACAGTATCTAATGTAGACATTAACTTGCCATAGTGCGCAATTTCTTCGCCATAACATGCGTAGTAGTCGTCAGGATTGTCGAGGTAATAATAATTCATGATTGGTGAATTTTTGTGGTTGGTGTAAAAGTGTGGGGCGAGGGTATCTGCCTACGACGAGCGACCTTGCGACTTATGCTGAAGCTGGTTTCGCTTGTTCTACGGTGCGGTTTAGGGGACCCTTCGTTTAATGCAGAGTGCCTATCTGCACCCCTCGCAATCAGCTTTTACCTTGACCGCGAAGGGGCTTTTTGCGTTGGATTTTCCAGGAACCACGCTTGCGACGGCCTTGACCAATAGACGTGCGCTTGGGAACGCCTTCTTTGTGCTCGATGCCGCCAGTGGATTTTTTGGCCATGTGGTGTGATGGAAGCCAGTGACAGTCTAGCTTTCTTACCCCTGGTGTCAAGCATGTAGCAGATTGCTACAGCCCTGTAACCGTCGCCACTTTCTTAAGGTTTGTGGCAGCGTAGACTGTTACCACTGCGCTAAGGATCAATGGCATTTGATCTTGTTGAGATTCCGTTTGAAGGCGAGGAATTTGAGCAATCCCTAGAGGACAAGTTCCTGTTAGCAAAGATCAAGCAAGAGTTAGAAAACGTAACAAGTCTTGCGGTGATGAAGGAAGGTGCCATCAAGTTGTTAGAGCTTGCTGTAATGCGCCAAACATTTATCCGTGGCCTCGTCAAACGACTGGTCAACCTGGAGTGTGAGACGATCAAAACCCGCTACGAAGAATAAAAAAGCCAGACCCGAAGGCCTGGCTCAACATTTTGGTAGCAGCTTAGCAGACCAAGTGGAGGGGTTCAGTCAAGACTGATCTCCCCGGTGTCTGCATCACGGGCGCCTAGCAGCGTTTTAGTTCCGCGACCGCCATCGATCGCCGGGAGTGAGAAATCCACGCCCGGTTTGATAGCATTGATTCCAATTTCTTTTTCGCATTGCTCGAAGAACGGCCTCGCATAGACCGTCGGAGGACAGGTTTCCCACACGTCTTCAACGAAGTCGATGTCCTCGTCTTCCTTAGGGAAGAAATTGGTGATGGTTTTAGCTGTAGGAATAACCCACTGCTTGGGATAGGAAATCCAGCTCTTAGCCGAAGTGCCATAGAGTTCAGCGCCAAATGTTGGGGTGAAGATTGCCGCCGCTGATTGCTTGGGGTCAAAACCAACGCTGCCTTTCTGCCCGGTAGCTTCTGCAAAAGCAGATTCCAACTGTTCAACGAAAGTGCCGTAGGCATCGCAGAACATGTTAGATGCACCGCCGTGGAGCGAAAGGATCAACGGTTTCTTGTGGACCGCAACACCGTCTTTGTTCACAAGGAACATGAGAATCAGGCGACGACGCTTGTAGGGGCTTGGTTTGCCAGGGTTCTGCTCTTCCCAATCGTCATAAAGGAAGGAGTCACGGGGATAGATCCCTTCGATCCCTGCTTTATCAGAGTTTTCAATGAAGGTGGTGTCTTTACGGAAGCCACAGTGAAGGATCACCATGCGCGGAGTTTTAAAGAACAGTCCTTTGTTGGAGTCACCGTTGTTATAGGTGTGCTCGTACTCTTCGCCATCGGGAAATTCAGAAACATCGGCATTCCAACCAATGCGGGAAAGTACGTTCTCTTTAAGGAAGAGACCGCATTTTGTTTTATCGTTTAGGATTTGTGCGTTACAGAAGTCACGCATGATTCCTTGATACTTTTCAGTATTTAGGTAGCGATCGAGGACAGACATTACAGTCAGAAGGATGGTTTATTGGTCCCCGGAACGGGAGTTGAACCCGAACAGGCACTGGCTTTGAACACCAGGCTGGTGCCGACCCAAGGAAGAAAAGCTGCAGTAAGTTGCTGCAGCCGTCCACCGATCAAATTTTAGCAAAGTGCAAGACCCTTGTACTGTGCTCCACCAGACAAAACAATAGCCCCTGACCAGCGAACTGGACAGAGGCCTAGACATTAAATTTGCTTATCTGTTTAAGTCGTGGGACCTGCGCCGCTTGGTGCCCCAGGAGTTTGATACTTTTTCAAAAATTCATTGGTTTCATCCAGTCGAGACTTCACCCTACCTTCTGTTTTTTGCATCTGACTCAGCCTGTTTTGCATACTAGCTGACTGTCGTGCATATCGCGTCTCTATTAAACCAGCTCGTCCAGCTTGTTTTGCCGGAGCACCTCCTGCGGTAGCATTTTCGCCCTCAGAAAATCCGCGAGCCTTTTGATAGCCACCGATAATGGCTTGCATTCCGGCTAATTGTTTATTCATAGCTTCTTCGCGCTTGTCAATATTGCTCAACCTGTTTTCTAATCCTGTTTTCCTACGTTCTTGCTGGGCTCGCTGTAGAGAATCTTGTCTTGAACGCACAGGATTAGAAAACAGGTTGAGCAGTGTATCCCTGGCATCGTCAGCAGGCGAACGCTTACCACCGGCCGCATTGGTTAAAGGTCTACCTTTAGTAGCACCCATAATAAACACCTCAACATCTTAATTATGTTTAACTAAAATTATAAGCCATGCTAAACATTTTTATCAGCAGGGCTTGCTTATCCAATCAAAAAGGGATATCGTCTGTGTTCATTGAGCAGGGTGCGTTATCCGACACCACTCCTTGCTGCAGCGGCAAACTCACCGCAGGCGTAGCAGGCTGGGCGGTTTCCACCTCTTGCCCTTCTTTCTTCTTGCCCTTCCCGAAGACGGAGTACAATCCAGCACGTACTCGCACTTGGTACGTCCCCCTGGCGGAACCATCCTGGGCAGTCCAGGTGTTGTAACGGAGTACACCGCACAAATCCATCTGTCGACCCACATGCAAGAACGTATTCAGCCGCTTAGCATCGTCACTCCAGCTCTCGATGCGGAAACTAAGACTGTCTTCCCAACTGTGGTTCAGCACCTGCTGTGCCGGAGCGGAGCACATCAGCGTAAACGTAAACAGATCTTCTTTCATCTGCTCTGGGATAAAACCGACACCGCCGGCCAGATTTACCTGGTTAATGGACAGGTTACCGCTTACCAGCTGGACGGGTTGGTTCGGTACCACATACATCTTGTAGTCCTGGCGATTCGGATAAAGCCTTCCGCCGACAAGAATTTTTGCCCCGGGCTGGAGAACGTCAAAGGTTTCGCCAGCCGCCCGGTTCGGCAGTACCAGCAACGGTGTATCACTCCCAGACTTACCGATCTTGGGAAGCGATACCTGAAGGAAGCGGAGACCGTTGTCGAGGAATTTCTCCCCCTGGTAGACGCCGGTTGCGAGTAGAGAGTTCATGTGTGCGGATCAGTGAATGTCGATCGTTTGGTATGTTACCCCAGCTTCGGCTAGGAGGTTGCTGGCCAAGATAAAATTCTTAAGCCAGCGATCAGGGATTACTGGATTGGTGAGAACACAGACCGAGGTCACCCCCGCGT